>JAEEGK010002900.1_pt1 | contig 42966 bp, 34 predicted proteins | sample 8958771 | NCBI WGS metagenome assembly JAEEGK01 (sample SAMN16246547, study PRJNA631951) | gut metagenome | biome: gut microbiome; feature: rumen; material: SC-attached | host: Bos | place: Iran: Karaj | collected 2018-10
GCTATGAAGATGGTTGCCTCCAGCAAGCTGCACCACGCACAAGTAGCTATACAGAACATGCTGCCTTACGAGGAGCTGTTGGAGCACATCCTCAAGTCGTTCCTGGCTGCCGAAGCCGAGGCTCAGACCATCTACGATCAGGAGCGCCCCGTAAAGAGGGCAGCGCTGGTGGTGTTCTCTAGCAATTCGTCGCTCTGCGGCGGATTCAATGCCAACACCATCAAGCTCATGACTCATGCTGTAGACGAGTATGACAAGACCATCGGCCGCGACAATGTGGAGATCTATCCCATTGGTCGCAAGGTGTTCGAGAAGGCGCGCAAGATGGGACTGAAGGTGCAAGGCGAATACTCAGCGCTGGCCGATCATCCTAACGTGCAGCAGTGCATCGAGATAGCGATGGAACTTGGAAGCAAGTTTGCTGCGGGCCAGATAGACAAGGTAGAACTTATCTATCACCACTTCAAGAGCGCAGGCTCTCAGGTGCTTACCCGCAAGACCTTCCTGCCCATCGACATCGAGAGCGAGCTGAATGCCGACAAGGAGCGCGATCTGGAATCAGTGATCGCCACCAAGCAGAGTCAGGAGTATCTGAAGCAGCGTGGTGAGCGTGATAGCGAAAAGCAGCGTGAAGATGTCAAGCCTCTCAACGATAACTTCATCGTAGAGCCCGACATGAACACAGTGCTCTCGCAACTGATGCCAAAGATGGCCCATCTGATGCTCTATACAGCGCTGCTCGACAGCAACGCATCAGAGCATGCAGCACGTATGGTGGCCATGCAGACCGCAACGGATAATGCCGACGAATTGTTGCGCGAGCTCAACTTGCAATACAACAAGAGCCGACAGCAAGCCATCACGTCCGAACTGCTTGATATTGTGGGCGGTTCAGTCAATAATTAAACTAAAAAGGGGTTACGCAAAGGTTGCGCAGCCCCTTTTTGTTTAAATTATGTTAAGTCTACGTAAATCCATTTGTTGTTTACGTAATTTTTATATACTTTTGCACTCGCTTTGTCAAAAGGAGCATAGATTTAATTACTTAAGAAATTAAAGTGATACGACAATACACGTGTGTACTGCGCAGTTTTCTGTGCGCAATATTCATTGTTTTGGTCCATGCATCGGCGTTGGCCCATAAACCTGACAGCCTGCTATATCGTCAGTTAGCAGACTATCCCTTTGTTTTTGTTTCCGACTCCATCGTTACCACACCTCCGGTCATCACCGATTCGCTGTTCGACGAGATTGCGCGTGGTATCCGATTCCAGGTAAACCGTACCGAACTGCAGGCTGCTGATCCGTTTATCTCGCTCTACAACGATAGCCTTGTGCCCTGGCTCAAGGATAACAATCTGATTTTGCGCGAGATTTACGTCAAGGGTGCAGCATCGCCTGAAGGACCTTACGACAACAACGTTCGTCTTAGTCGTGAGCGCACCAAGCGCCTTATCGAGTTCCTTAGCAGCAATCTCAGCCAACCCATCGCCGACCGTCCCACTAACACAAGTTTCGTTACCGAGGACTATGCCTATCTGGTAAAACTCATGCAGCAGGCTGGCGATAAGGATTATGGTAAGGTTAAGGCCATCTGGGACGCATGCAAGGGCAATGAGCGCCTGTGCAAGAAGAAGTTGAGAGCCCTGAATGGCGGTCGAACATGGCGTCGATTGGTAAAGGAGTATTTCCCCACACTGCGTCAGAGTCGTATGGTGCTGTGGTTTGCGCTTAATCCCCACCACATACCAGTGCCCAAGCAGCGCTATTACTTTGCCGATAAGGCAGACATGCAGATCTTTCCCAGCTTTCCTGTGCTACCAACTTTCTCAATGGAGCCTGTGTCTACTGAAACTGTAGTTGTGGCTCAGGATTTCCCACGTCGTCACATGATAGCTTTGCGAACCAATCTGCTGCACGATTTCCTGTATATGCCCCAGTTTGGCTTCGCTCCAGGCGCAAACGTCCAGTTAGAGTATTATCCCCTTAGTGGTCACTATACTATGAATGCAGGTTTCACATTCACCAACCATCGCCACTGGGACACCCATAAGTTCATGCAGATTCGCGACTTGCAGTTGGAGTTGCGCCGCTACTTCAAGGGCGGTGGTCAGTTCATCGGCACGTTCCTCAACGCCTATGTCGAGGGTATGGTCTATGGTATCGGTTTCGGCAAGACCAAAGGCTGGGAAGGTGAAGGCGGTGGCGCCGGAGTAGGAGTGGGCCACACCTGGGCACTCAACAAGCGCGGCAACTTGCGCCTCGAGGCCAGCATCAACTTCGGTGCATTCATCACCCGCTACGATCCATACATTTATAGCAACGGCAACAATACCGACGGCAAGTACTATTACGACTACCAGGGTGCTGTCAGCAAGTTTAAGGAGCGCAACCACCAGTTCGTATGGTTAGGTCCCACCAATGCCGGACTGCATATCACCTACGATATCTTCTATCGCAAACACCGAAAGGAGGGCAGCCGATGAAACGATTACACATATTATATATAATAGCACTGCTTGGTTTGGTAACATCGTGCATCGAACCACCGCTCAATCTGCCTGGTCAGGAGCTGGCTGTCGAGATGCAGGTGGCCCAGACCGACCTGCACGTGGTGTGGGACAACGATGTACAGATTGACCACGAGTGGTATTATGGTTGGGATATCAAGGACGACTCTATTTGGGGTGGTATCGACTATCCTGAACCCAAGACTTTCGAGGTTTATCGCTATTACAAGGGCGACGATCCTAAGGCCAAGCACACCAGTGTCGATCTGTTTACCATCGATACCAACCGCTTTCGCCGCTATTTCCAGTTCGGCTTCTACGATATGCTGCTGTATAGCAACATCGAGTCGCAGGACGGTACCCAGGTGCTGGTAATCAAGGAGAGTGGCGATTCTGTTGTTGCCACTACCACAGGCACACGCGGCATCTCGCGTAGCATTCTCGATGCCAGTCGTGCTAATGGCGACGAAACACCTATCGGCATGCTCAATCAGCCCGAGATATTCTATGCAGGATATTCTGAGAATGTGTATATCTCGCCCAATCTCGACGACTACGAGTACGATCCTGTAGAAAACGTCTACATCAAGCATATCGAGACAGAACTCCGTCCGTTGGTTTACATCTATCTTGTGCAGTTTGTGCTCTACAACAATGAGGACGGCCGCATCAAGGGCATCAATGGCAACACCGCCATATCGTCGATGGCTAGCAGCACCGATCTTAAGACCGGTCATACCAGCAACACACCAAGTCTGGTTTATTTTACCACCCGTATGAAGGAGCACATCATGGTCGAGGGCCGTATGAGCGATGTGTTTGGTGGCAAGCTTACCACCTTCGGACTTTGCGATAGCGAACCCTACACCCGCTCGGGCTCACAATATACCGGTTCACGTTCCGACCTAAAGAATATCATTTACTACGATCTGGTGTGGAACAACAATCAGGTCAAGACCTATCAGGCCGACGTCACCGACCAGATGCGTACGCAGATTCACGGTGGCGTAATCACCGTCTATATCGACTGCGGCGAGCTGCAACAGCCTGAGGGAGAGCAGGAGAGTGGTGGCAGTCTTTTCATCCCCACCATCGAGGATTATGATGAAGTACAGTGGAATATTGACATTTAATAAAACTATAATATGAAGGTAAAATTTATACACTTAGTAGCAGCCTTGGCGCTGGCCAGTTGTAGCAGCGATGCGTTAGTCGACAATCGCGGTGATAAGGCCGCCGACGAAGCACCAATAGCTTTCAGTGTAAACAAGAGGAACATCACCCGTAGTTCTTCGCTCGAGAGTAACTATCATTACAACTTTGGCGTGTGGACCTATAAGGTTAAGGGCGCCGGCAGCATGCAGGTGATGGACAACTATCTGGTGGGCTACAGCGATGGCGCTGGCAAGGGCTACGACAAGACCAGCTCTACCACATGGAATAGCGGCAGCGGCACCGAGACCGACCATCTGTCACCTTGGTTCTACGAGAATCTTGGCACAGCCGAGTATCTTAATGAAGATGCTTCTAAGGGCTACACCAAGAACCAGACCGATTTCATGTCGGCCAACGCCAATCAGTATCTGCGTTACTGGGACCTGGCTTACGACAAGACCTACTTCTATGCCTACGCCCCTTATCGCTCTGCAGGTGTGACATTCAGTAAGGAGACCAACATCATCACCGTCGCTCCTGAGGCACAGACAGCCGCCTACGATGATCCCACACTCCACGAGTTTATCTATGCCGGAGCTTCGGCCGTAAATGCCGATATGAAGGATGTACAGCTTAAGTTCAAGCACCTGGGTGCTCAGGTCCGTCTTAAGTTCTGCGAGGATATTCCTGGCTATCAGGTTAAGATGCTCGATGTAACCACCGCAGGCACAGGCATTCAGGCCACACCAGCCGTCTACGACGAGACCGCTAAGACATACACCAAGTCGAAGTATTACACCAGCTGCGGTGCCACTCTCGACTATAGCAACGTTATCGCTCCTGTGGCCACTACATCGCATGAAGGCGCCACCCAGACCGGTGATAATCTGGTGTTCACTATTCCTTCAGGTATAGTTCCTGCCAAGCCTGCTACAGGTGATCTTGTGTACGTTGAGTCGCCCACAGTCTATTATGCTGTAGCACAGCCCACAGGCAGCACCACAGGCTTTACCTTCCACGTGTCATATCAGCTGATAGCCGAGGACAATGGCGAGGTAATTACTATTCACGACGCCCGTGTATTTGTGCCCGCAAGTGTAGCTTGCTGGCAGCCCAACACCCGTTATATTTACGCGTTCAAGTTTACCACCAACTCTACAGGTACCACCGATCCTACTGTCACCATCGACATAACCGATCCTACAGTACCTGCCAAGTCAAGTGTTTACCCCATCGTGTTTGATGGTGCAACTATCGAGGATTATACAAATAATGAGACGTCTTACTAATCATAAGATACGTTACAGTTGGTGTCTAGGCGCATTGTTGTGTGCCAGTCTCACTGCATGCACGTCTGATGGTACTATCGATGAGGTAGAACCAGCAGAGCAGGTGCCCATGCAGTTCAGTCAGGCCGCCCTCAGCACACCTGCCAAGACCCGTGGTTCTGATCCGTTGGCACAGGGATTCCTTGTAAGCTGTTACAAGGGCATCGGTTCTACCGATGTGCAGCCAGTGATGAATAACTACGAGGTGAAGTATAAGGTCGACACTTGGAACAACCTGTCATGCTGGAACTATGTCGGCACTAAAACCGACGGATTCTACAAGGATCAGGTGTTGCGCTATTGGGATGTATCCGCTTTCCCATATCAGTTCTATGCTGTCACCCCTTGTCCCGCCCGGGCCGATATCCCTCAGTTCGTGCTCACCAACAGTCAGTTTGCTATGCCTGCATCAGCAGAGTATGTATATCAGACCTGCAACAACGGCGTTGTATCTAGCGGTGCCGAACCATACTTGCTTGCACAGGTAGAGTGTACCGATGTGTCAAACACCAACGATAAGGACATGCTCGCCGGTGGCAAGACTATCGTTAAGTCAGCCTCGGCCTACAGTCGCTATGTAGCCCTCCCATTCCATCATTTAACCTCAAAGGTACGCTTCCTTATCTACAACAACTATAAGAAGGAGATACCTAACGATTTTAAGCTTTACAACATCAAGATCAAAGCCGCCTCTGCCGACTATGTTATCGAAGGCCGCGCCTTCACAGCAACCCTGACATCCGGCAACGTTTTCGACGGCACATTTACCGATGTAACCAAGGGCTCCGATGCCGAGAAAATACTGGTACAGACCGACGATGATGCCACCCGCAAGTGCGACCTGAAAGTTGCCGTAGATCGTGAGCACGCTTACGACTGCTTGAATCCTACAGGAGCAAGCGTCAACGACGGTCTGCTGCAGATCCCGCAGAAAAATGTCAAGCTGTCGTTCTCGTTCGATGTATATGGCGTAGAGTTCAATCGCAACTTTGAGAGCGAAGACAAGCATATTAAGTACAATATGGCCACCAAGACCATCCACTACAATGATGTGGAGATTGAGGGCACATACGACTTAGCACCCAACACTATCAACACGTTCGTAATCAAGGTCAACGAGTTCTATCCGCTCACCATCGACTTCAGCGCCGAGCTCACCCCCTGGACCGACGTTGTAGGTAGCATAGATACAAACTTAGAGAAATAAACAGAATAGAAAAATTAAAAGCATAATAAAGACAATGAAGAATCTTATCAACCCCCTGCTGATTGCCACAGCCCTGATAGCAACAGCATGTACCAACACAACCGACATCGACAACCACGATGTAGACCCCTCAGGCAAAACTCCAATTTCGTTCTCTGTAGAGGAGAACCTTTCTACTCGTACCCGTGCAGGCTTTAGCGACGAGACAAAGATTGCAATGCGAATAAGGAGTGAAAGAACTGTAAACAATAATAAAGAAACCCGTTATACTCGTACTGTCGCAAATGCAGCTGCCGCAGCCACTGGTAAGGAGTTTTCTGCAATCACAATCGAGGGAACTGATATCCGCTATTGGGATGATGCTTTTGGTCGCGATGCAAATCTTTCTGTATATGCTATTGCGGTTCCTAATTTTACTCCAACAGATCTTGAAAATAAACTGACTGGAGGTACTGCTTCTACAATGATAGGAACAACACCTTGGTTTACAGAAGAAAATGAGAATGAAACACTAGTTTGGTCAGTTACTCCATCTGCTCAGACCAAAGCCTTGATAGATGCTGAAGATTTGACATATAGCAACAACATCCAAGATGGTGGTTATGATGGCGTTTATAGATATGACTTTGATAAGAGTAAGTACCCCGACTATAGTACGGATCTTGTAGATGGTTGTATGAAGTTCTCACAGAAATCGGGTGCTGCATCAAGTGATCCTGGTAAGTTTGATAAGGGTCACCTTATCTTTAATCATGCTTTGAGCCGAATCACTATAAACCTAATAAAGGGAGATGGCTTTACTTCTACTGATCCAAATGTTGTAATCCCATTTGAATTTGCTACAGGAACCAATGTTAAAGTTCTTGGTGTACCTGTTTCTGGAACTCTAAAATTGACTGATGGTTCGTGGTCAAATGTATCTACTGACGACATTGATTTGATGGCGCCACTTACTCCTGAAGGCTCAGTAACATATTCTCTGATGGCCCAGATGCTACCTGGTTATGAAATAAGTAAAACTGGAACAAAAACCAGTATGCTTGAGTTTATTATTGATGATAACAAGTATTCTGTAACTCAGGCTCAGGTTTATGACGCATTGTATAATGCCACAAATAAAGAAAAAATGCAGGAACTAAAGGATGATAAGGTTACTATGGAGCAGGGACTTAACTATACTTTCAATATCAAAGTAAAGAAGACAGCTGTGAGCGTTACAGCATCTGTAGCTTCGTTTACCCCGATAACAGCTAAAACACAGGAACCTTCTAATGCACGTATTACGTTGAGTGGTATCTATGATAATAAAGGTGACGCAAGTACTGGCTTTTCACTTTATCGTTTGAAAGACGAAAGCGATATAATAACAGATAATTATGAGGGTAAAAAATGGTATGGTGATTATACAGATGTAGTTACTGAAAGTAATAAAACACTTACTCCAAATACTGATGGTAGTTGGAATACCAGTTGGTTCTTTGAAAGCAATAAGACATATTATCATTTCCGAACCGTAAGAGGTGGAGCAGTTGTTACTGAAGCAGATAAAGACTACTTCGTTGTAAATTCATGCGCAACATCAGAAGATCCACGCTGGGGTGCACCTATGACTGCTGCTCCACAATACGACACTAAGGATGGTTATGCAGCTATGGTATCGCCAGCCATTGGTCCTTCAACCGACAAGATTAATCTTACCGATATGCATGTAATGAGCAATGTTATAGTAAAACTCCAGACTACTGATGGTAATGACAAAGTAAAACTTGAAGGTGCAGAGGTATATGTTGCTAGATTATATAATGAAGGACAAGTTCGTATGGGTGATGGTCTTGTAACTCCTTCAGGTGATCTTGGTTCTCAGAAGATGGATGGTAATTCTGCCGGAACAGAATTCTCTTTCTCATTTGTTCCACAGTCGCTTGTTCGTGGAGATAATCCTACAGCAGATGATTATGTAGGTCTCAAAATCGTTACAGGAGATGGTAATCAGTATTTTATCGCAAAACTGAGTGATATTGTAAAACTGAGTGATGCTACATCGCATATCAATTTCTGGTATCCTAACCACGAATATACCTATACTTTTACACTGAAGAAGTCTGGTATTGATAAGGTAACCTGCTCAGTTCAGAAATGGATTTCTGTTACTGCAAAAGAGCAGAATATTTCTTTGGAATAGTATTACATTGTAATGAATAAAAAGAAAATCATATATACTCTTACCACTTCACTTGTACTGGGACTTGTTTCCTGTACAAGTGAAGACTTCTGGGATACCTTCGACCGCACAGCCGACGGCCCCATCGACTTTACCGTAGGTGTAGAGTCAGCCCCCGCTCAGCGCTCTCTGACTCGCGCAGGAGCCCCCGATTACTATGCTATGCAGGGTGAAACACAGATCCGTCTTAAGGTAGATGGAAAATGGGCAGGAAAGCCTATTGTGGACATTAGCCAAATAGCTACTTGCAAAGCAAACACATCGACTTCGAAAATAAACAGCTTGACATATGATGCAGGTCAGACTCTTTATTGGGATGACTATGGAGTAGGCGACCCAGCTAACTCTGAGAATAAAACTAAAGGACTAACTGTATATGGTGTAGCTGTTGATGGTAAGACTGAGGCGCCTACACCCGATAACGGGAAGTGGAATGCACTCGCTTGGAGTACTGTTGATAATAATGGAAACGCTGAAGTAAACAGTAGTAACCATTTGCTCACAAAAGATATTTTGGTATCTAACAATCTGACAGGTTATAAGTTTGTTGATCGCAATACCTCGTCTGCCAGTTTGTTGGAATTTAAACATGTATTGAGCAAGATTACCATCAATATTACTGCAAATAATGGCTTCACTACGACCGGTAAAGTGGGTAAAACCACGAATAAGTTTGAAAGTGACCCTATTCTTACATTGACTAATGCTGAAACAGTTGAAGCAGCAAACAGCGGTAATGGTGCTTATGCTCTTACAGAGGGCACTATTGATATAGAAAAAGCAGAGGCAAATGCCAATGATACAAAGAAAAATGTCATAGCAGTAACTACTAATGCTGAGAACGATATTGTTACTGTAGTCAAAGAAGTGCTAGTATATCCTGGCACACAGCTTGGTGCATCAAGTGGTGCAGATACAAAAGTAATTGCCCAATTGAATGTAGATGGCAACATCTATTATATCAAGGCTGCAGAGATTAGCAAGGCGATGCTTGAGGATGATTCACAAACTAAATATACGACTAAAGCAGGAAAGAACTACGTTATCAATATCCTCGTTAACAAAACGGATATTAACGTTTCTGCTACTGTTTCTAGTTGGGAGAATGTAACAGCACAGCAAGCAGATCCCAAGATTAATATAAATGAAGTATATGGGGCAAATAATAATGCTAAATTTGAAAAAACATTCAATATCTATCGTAGCTCAACAGGGCTAGATAATGGATATAACGAGAAATCCACAATTAGCTATAGTAACGCTTCTTGGACGATGAATCCCCAGCTTTACTGGCCCGATCACAAAACGCACTTTCAGTTCCGTGGCGTATGGCCTGAAACAACAACTGATGAGAACGTGAAGGATGCTCCTCGTATAGTATCTGCTACACATGATAGTAAAGAATATCAGGTTATCAAGGTTTCTAATGTGGCTTATAAGGCAGAATCCTTCCCCTCTGATTTGATGATTGCTCGTCCGGAGATAAATGCAGATGTTGAGTGCACAAACACTGAGGTGGGACACATTAAAACAAAGCTATATGATGGCGGTATATGCGCTACTGAAGGACTTATTACGCTGAACTTTCGTTATATGATGTCACAGGTTGAGGTGAATCTCTCTACTGTAGACCAATCTAATGGCAATTATGTGAACCTGACAGGTGCTAAAGTAGAGTTGGTTGGTATATATAACGGTGCTGATGTGACATTGGGTAGTCGCGAGGTGATACCAACAGGTACCACTGATAATTATTACTTAGACGTGGATGCTAACGATGCCAATAAACGTCTTAGTGCTATCGTGCCGCAGGATTTGAAGAATGTTCGTTTTCGCATCACCATTTTTAATGGAACAGACGATACAGATGTCTACTATGCAGATGTAGCATCAATCAAGGAGAAGAAATCAGATTCTATAATTGCTAAGTGGGAATCAGGCAAACACTATGTGTATAACTTGAATATAACCAAGACTAAGATTAATGCAACCGCCACACTTAAGGGTTGGGAGACAGTAACTGCCGAACAAGATGTGTGGTTCTAAATAGAAATAGGATAGCAATATGAAATTAAAGGATTATATATTTCTTTCGATATCAACCCTGACTCTGGCGGGATGCACTAGCGAGGACATCACCAATACGCCAGATGATGAGCGCATCCCCCTCCGCCTAGAGGCAACCCTCTCCGGCGATTGCCCCGTAACTCGTGCATATGATAATGTGTTCGAGAAGGATGATAAGTTGCTCAGCTATGTGCAGCATGTATATTATAACGGGAGTGTATATAGTGCAGTCACTGGTATTGAGGCTAGGCTTGTTACCTTTACTAAAGGTAGTGCAGAAATGGAAAAAGATGAAGATTCGAAAAAGAAAACTTCTGACTTGACACCTGATAAAGCATTATATTGGGATGACTTCAGTGAATCGAGTAGCGAAGATAAAGACTTAAGAAAGTCTGACCATGGACTGCGTTCATTTTATGGCTATTGCTATAATGGCGGCTCTGGTTCATTGACTAAAGAAACAGGTGTACTTGCTTGGTCGGCTAATACAGACCAAAGAACAAATGGTATAAAGACCAGCGATTTGCTGTGGTCAAAAACGATAGAGCCTGTAACTTACGATCATGCAAAAGAGACCCGTAAAGGTCTGTCCATCCCTTATACCCACGCCATGAGCAAATTCACTATTGTGCTCGTTGCAGGTGATGGATTTAAAGCAGAAGACTTGGATAATGCTACTGTAACACTAAACGGGATGAACGCAAAAGGAACTTTTACTGCACCAACATCTGAAGTAACAGTCGATGTTCCTACTGATGGCACCACTACAACTACAGTTAAGATGTATGCTAATACTGCATCTACAACTGCAGATAATAAGCCATGCCGTGCATATGAGGCAGTAGTTGTTCCCCTAACAGCACTTACAAAGGATAATTTGCTTGCTACTATTGAAAGTATGTCTGGCAATACATATATGGTAAATATTACCGATGATATGCTTACAAAATGGAGTGAAAAAGAAGCCCTGAATACAGGTAAAACCAAGAGCGGATATAATTACAAACTAACTGTTACTCTGAATAAGCAGACTGTAGGTGTGGTCGCAAGTCTTGCTAACTGGTCTGATGTTAGTGCAGAGGGAACTGGTGAAATACAGTTCTCAGCTGATATAAAGACTACTGATGCGACTTCTAGTACATTCGCTGAGAACGATGCCTTCTCTTTGTGGATGGCGACTGATAAAGATAATATGGGTAGTATTGCTACCACATCTAAATTTGATGGAAGCAAGTTCGTAAATTCTCCTGCAATATATTGGCCAAATGGTTCGGATTGTTATTATTTCCGCGCACTGGCAAAGACTTCTTCAGTCGCTAATAAGACAATGGACGCTGCAACATTGGATGATGTTACTCAGGGATCAGATATCCTTTGGGGTACAACTGCTGCGCATAAGGGTAATACCACAATTGATTATGCAGAGGGCGCTGCTATCAACCCTCGTACTGGCGAGGTTCCATTGGTATTCAAGCATGCTATGAGTAATGTGGTTATTACTCTAGTTACAACAGATGATGATTCGAAAGTCGTTCTAGATAAAGCAACGGTTTCATTAACAAAATTGACTAAAGAGGGTACAATATCTATTACTGATGGTTCGATTGCTGCAGGTTCCAAACTAGTTGACGAAGCTTTCTCTAGTAGTATAGATGAAAATAAGAAGATATCAGTATTAATGGTGCCTCAGGCTTTTGAAGATAGAACTTCAGATGCTGATAATGCGAGGTTAATAATTACCCTCGAGAACGGCACTACATATTCTATTAAACTCAATAATCTTACTGATGGTACTAATCCCATTAAGGCATGGGAGAGTGGCAATCAGTACAATTACACAATTACCCTTGCTAAGGCGGAGATGAAGTTTAGTGTTACTATAGCTCCTTGGGTTGATGTTCCTGGTAGTGGTAAAGCAACTCTTGATTGGGATTAATGCGATGAAGATAGATAAGTATTTATATATTGGTATAGTTGCGCTGCTGATGGTAAGCTGCTCGGATACCGAAGTTGAAAACGGCGGTACCCTGCAGAGCCGGGAGCCTGTGTTGTTTTCTGCTGGTAATGTAGGAGCTGCTATTACTCGTGGATTGGTTGGATATTTGCCTGCAGACAGTAGGTTTGTATGCTCGATGTTTTTCCATGCCGGTGCCAATGATACCGATGATAAGTCATTCTATTCAGATGATAATAAGCTGGCAAGCGATGTTAATATGGCAACAACCTGGCTTATAATTAATAACGCTACAGGTAATGCGGTATATCGCCAGAATACATTTAAGGATACAGATATTAAACTGGATGATTACGGTTTTGATAAGGCTGCCAAAATTTTTTATTGGCAGAACCGTTTGAATCATATTTTTGTAGCTCTAACAGATAACAATAAACTGAAGACTCAAGACGGTACTGATGATACAACGACTGGTACGCTGAAACTCTTCCCCGATGTACAAACCCAGTACAATAAAAAGTATTTGCTGGCATATGACTTGACAAAAGGTAAGAAGACGACAATGGCCGATCAGCCCGATCCAATTCTGGCTTTTACCACAATGAAGCCCGAAGGTGCCAGCCCCGAAGCTAACCGCGTTGAGTTGTTTTTTAAGCACCAGTTTGCGCAGGTTCAGGTAAACCTGAAGAATTCACAGGATACCACTTCGGTTATTATTGGCAATTCACAGATAATTTCGGTTGAGCTGTTGGGTGTTGCTGAAAAGGCTTATGTGCCTTATTGTATCAATGCTGATGGTACGCTGCCATCCGTTGAGGCCGAAAAGATTAATATTGATGACGAGACGTATAATGAAACCAAGAAAACAAACCCTTATGGTTCTTCGTTCAGTCTTTTCGTACGCGAAAATACCACCTCGGGCTATCTTAAAACATTCGAGGGTATTGCCTTTGGTACTATACAGCGAATTCGTGTAACTTGGAAAGAACCCGATAACGATATTACACATACGGCTATACTAAACAGCGTTATCGAGCAGGAATTGGAGAGTGGTAAGAAATACATCTACAATATTGAGTTACGTCGTAGCTCGATAGCTCAGGTAACCCCCAAGATAGTTGATTGGGGTACGGATGGTACTTATAAGGCCGATGGCACAATTAGTGAATAAAGATGATGAAAAGTAATATATATAGGATAATACAACTGCTTCTGTTGTTTGGTATTACGTTGCTTACTTCGAGCTGCAGCGAAACCATCGGAAATCTATTTCCGGGTGATATGGAGGCTGGCGACGAAGTAAACTTTACTGCTATTGTGCAGGAGCGTACAGCCACAACCCGAACTACCGAAACACAAGTGGCCAAAGTGGCCTATGAGTTTGCTATTGGTATGTATACCGACGATACTCATCAGGTAGGCGATGATGGCAAATATACCGTAGGTGAGAATGGTGGTCTCTTAGAGGCTAAAACACCGCTGTATTGGCCCGATAACACTACGGCTTATGGCTTTAAGGCCGTGGCAGGTACAGATGCACTCAAAGCCTCCCAAAGTACCAAGGCCGATTGGTTGAAACAAGATAGATTAGAGGGTGGCACATATGATGGTACTACATTGGTATGTCATACAAATAAAGCATGGAAAAATGCTACAGGCAGCACTATTATACCACTTGATGTATCGCACACCCGCTCGCTGATTACAATTATTTTGAAGGCAGGCGAGGGTGTTAGTCGCAAGGCTTTGGAATTTAATTTGGCCGAGAACGATCTGAGTGCCAATATTTATTCGTACACCACCGATGAAAACAACAAGGTGGTTCCCCTAGAGATAAATCCTTTGGCAGCTGCAACTACAGTTGATTATGATGACGACGAGAATGGTGCTGCCCAAAAAGGCGTTAGCTCTACCCGTTACTACGCTATTGTAATGCCACACGCTTATACAGCTACTCCCTCCGACGAGCTGATTGCTCGTATTACACTTTCGGGACAGAAGTATTCGTTTTATCGAGGCAACGATAAAACAAGCGCTCAGACTAATTATAATCTTGAGCCAGGCAAGCATCTTACCATTACCATTACTTTGGGGCGTTATGGAAGACAGACGTTGATGACAGCCAAACTTGAGGATTGGACCGAAGAGGTTACTACCACTATTTGCGACGACAATGGTAATGCTGGCGAGCCTATTAAGATTAGTAATCGTGATGAATTGATTGCCTTCCTTTCTGATAATAATAAGAATAAGGCAGGAAACGTAGCATTGGTTACAGAATCCTTTGATCTTGAGGTTCCATCATCCGATAATCCCTATGCATGGTCGGAGTATAATAATAAATACGACCTTAATTGCACTCTGAACTTGGGTCATAAAACACTAACAGGTAACCACCGTTTCCTTAGTAAAATTGCCAATGCAGGCAGTTTGCTTAATGGTACCCTCCAGATAGGCGGTACGGTTGATGCAGCAATAGCTACCGAGAATAACGGTACTATTAATGATGTGCAGATAACCGCTGCCGATGGTGTTACTGCTGCCTATGCTACGGTGGCTGGTGCTGTGATCGATAATAAGGGCACCATTTCAAAGTGCAGTTCTGCACTGAAGGTGGAAGGTTCCACAGCAGAGTATGTTGGTGGTATAGCCGCCACATCTACCACATCGGCAAGCAAAGCCTCGGTTATTGATGGCTGTACTGTTACTAATCGTGTTTCAAGTACTAGCTCTACAGCTGTAGGTGGTATTGTAGGTCGTGCTAATGGCTATGTTACCAACAATACCTTCGAGTATGGCATTACCTTGTTGCAAGGTAGCAACCATAAGAATATTGTTGGCATACAGAATAACGACCACACCTCTACGTTTACCGGTAATGCATGGCCCACCACCGATAGTAATCTGGAAATGACTAATACTTATTTAAATCCATATAATGGTATTATCAGTAATACCGATGAGTTGAAAGAGACGATTAAGAGTACTTATAATCAAAAAGAAAAACGTTACCGCATGTCGGAGAATATTCCTGTAAGTTCAACTATAGGAACCGCCGAAACCCCTGTGGCTTACGAACTGAATGGAAATAATAAGCAGATTTCTACTACTGCTATGATATTTAAAACCATCACCGGTAAAGTGCACGATCTTAAGATTCTGCTTAATGGTATTCTGACGGTTACGCCGCAAGACGATGGTACCGATGCGATGGCAGCATTGGCTGAGGAAGTGTATGGTGCAGATGCCAAGATTAGCAACGTAACAGTAGATATGGCTAATGATACGTATGAGATAAAGGCTTCTAACCCTGCTGGCTTAGTAGTGTGGTTGTACGGTGGTGCCACAGTTAGCAATTGTCAGGTTAAGGCAAATATCGTGTCGCAGGCACCAACAAAACTTGACGAAGGCTGGAAGTTGGCTGGTGGCGTTGTTTCTACCGTAACAAAGGGTACTGTTACCCAGTGTGTATTCTGTTCGGGCAGTACGCTCTCTAGTACAACAGATGCCAAAGTGGCTTATTATGGCGGTATCGTTGGCGGAATACTGTGGAAAAGTTCGAACAAAGATGATGTAGAACTTATCTTGACCGACTGTACCAGCTACGTTAGTGTGGGAACCGATAATGCAAAGTACGGCAGCGTGTTAGGTTATTCGCTAAATAAGGGCACCGAAAAGAATTACACCTCCAGCGCCTGTCAGGGTAACTGGTGGCCTACCGGTAGCCGTGCTGTTGGTACTTGTATTGGTAGCGACGAAACAGTAATAGGTAAGCGCAGTTCAATGTCAAAACAGTAAATCTTTAAAAGATGGATATCAAGAATAAATATATCAGTTTGGCGATGGGGGCTCTGCTTATGTGGAGCTGTAGCGCGCACGATGATGTTCAGACGCCTGTCGATGATGAGGCTCTGCCTATTCGTGTAGGTGGTGTAACAACTGCCGATATGACGGTTACAGCTACAACCCGTGCCGCTGCAACTGCTGCACCCGGTTGGTTGAACGAGGGATTGAAAGAAACGGGTATGAACATGGTATACGATTTGGGTACCACTGAGCAGTATGCCCTTTTAACATATGATGGTATCAGCAGCTATAGCATGAATATGTATGATAGCAACGGCAAACCCACAATACCAGCCAAGTGGCTGGGTAACGGTGCACATGTGTTCCGTGGCGCTTATGTTCCCGATGGTTTGCGAAAACCTAATACAACAAAGACCTACAAAGATCTTTGCGAGTACACCTCTTTACCACCCAAAAAGGAGATATATGCCACTATCGAGCAGATTACCATCCCCACACAGCACCGTTTGGCCCGCGTGGTGGCTTATGTGCTGATTGATAACTCTATTAAGAATTTCAACGGTGATAAGACAAAATTAAAGGGGTATGATAGCGACGCAACACATGCCGACAATACAAAACTGCGTTTTTGCAATGTAGATGTACTGGATTATGTGGATACTGATGGCCATCCGATATGGAAAACGGCGGATAAAGTAATTCCGCATTATATTAAAGAAGAGGATATTACCATCTATCAGGAAACAGGCACCAATAATTATGTATTCCCCACCGATGATAATTATGAATCGGCTAAAGAAAACAGCAGTAAATATACAGCTATCTCTTATGGCACGTCGCCTTGCTACGATATCATTGTGCGCCCCACATATACCGTAACTACCAATAAAGCTATGGTGATGGGCGATGAGTTGGACGCAAACAATACCGATGCCAATACTAATAAGATTGATTTTGAACTGACGCTCGAAAATGATTTGGAGTATGAGAAGACATTTAAGTTTGACTTGAATGCCAACTACGAAACAGTTGTTTATCTGCGTGTTAGTCCAGAGAAGGTTGACTATAACAGCACAGGCTCGCGTCTTTGGCAAAACAAGAGTTATGCCGATGATTATTATGGAGTAAACAACCCCGATCACGAACTGTCTATGGCTGGTAGCAGTTGGCAACGCGCATATACTATCGCTACTACCAATCCTGACATCACCGATGGTAACGCCTATAGTGAACAGTATATAACCACCGAATCAGATTTTATCACAAAGCTATCTCAGGCTTATGACGGTGGTGCTTATGATGGATGCTATTTTATATTGAAGAGTGATTTAACTATCGACTTAAGCACATTTGCCGATATTGTGTTTACAGGTCATCTGGATGCTCTCGACCATACCATAAAGCTTGAGAATGCTTCTGATAAACGAAAATACCTGTTTAAAGGATTGGGTACAGGTTGGGATTCTGAGGTGCTGAATACTAAGATTGTTGGCGGCACGCTGTTTAATGCCGATGCCGAGATTACCGGACATGTAAGTAACTGTTGGAATGATGGCAAGCGTATTACCGATGTAACACCAAAACTTAGCGACGTAAAGTAATATGTATATGAAGATAAGAAACACTATATATGTGATAACAGCCGCTATCATGGCGGCATGTACGGCCGATGATATCGACTGGCGGCTTACCCCCGAACAAAAGGGCTTGATAGGGCAGGGGGTAAACTTCAGCGCCTCTATGGCCAATCAATTTGTTACCCGCACCACTTATCATCACGATGGCTCATTTAACGAAGGCGATCAGATGCGCATATTCCGTCAGTATGCAACCGATGAAACGGGTACCACGTTTAATGCCGCTACTGAGATTTTCCGTACCTATTATTACAAAATGAACTATGCCGCCGGTACCATATCGCTAAATAACGATTGGTTGCCTGCTTATGAGAAATTGGGTAAACTAAAATCCGATGCTCCTGGCTCTACATCTACCCAGACCTCGGCCGACTCGTTGACCTGGGAGAATGGTCGCACGGTGCGTTTCCGTGCCTGGGGGCGCAGTAATCTGTCGGGTTGTATGGCATCTGGCGATACAGCTGCCGCACGAAAAAATTATTATCCCGATTATACTGTGAGCGATTGGGTAACCGTTTCGGGTCCTACAGAGAATATTCCCCTTACCATGCGCCATATTACCTGCCGTATAGCACTTGTGTGTAAGGGTGGAAACGAGTTCGGTTCGGCACAGGTGTGCTTAAGCGATGCTGATTACGACAATAATACTGCCGATGCTGCTAAAGTAAGGGCCGCTTACAGCAAGATGTGTATGCCTGCAGGTGTTGATGATGCAACATTCCAACTTACAGCTATGACTCAGCAGTTGTATGGTAGTAAAACCACCGATTTGTATCATATCGAGAAATATGCCGCCACCGACGATATCGTAAAGATTGGTACTAATGACTCAGCTTATATTGCCGACTATGTGCAACACCCCGTGTTTAAAAATAATGATGGCAAACAGTACCTGATGTCAATCCCGTTTAATATGAGCTCGGATAAAACAGGCGAGGCATTGGTACTACCCGCATGTACTCGTTTTAAGGTAAAATTGTATTATGTAAAGAATGGTGCCGAAGCACAAACGCACATCTTTAAATTAGGCGAGATTAAAGATAACCTTGGTAATCATCCTTTTGTAAAGGGGCTTACGCTTAAGGCAGGATATAGTTACTCGTTTAGTGTGGGTTATCAGTACAATAAGTTTACTGTTACAACTACCAACGACTTTTCGTGGACTGATGCCAATTTAGTCTCGGGTACAACTTCCGATGAAAACCAAACACAGAGCAATTTGGATTTCAAATGGTGGACCTATTCGTTGGCTGCGGCTGCAAAACACGCCATTGCTGGTAAAAGCTACTCCCCCTCGTTCAAACTCACAAATCAGCAGGAGTTCATATCGTTTATCCATTTGGTTAACGGTACGGCTGCTACCAAAACAAGTGGCCTTACACGAGGCGAGGTTTGTGCAGAACAAGGTCCAGAGGGATTCCCTACCTACTATTGGTTAATGGATGATGGAAACGGCAATACGGTACAGATGACTCGTGCTGAGGCTGAGGCCGAGGGCTACGTATTCTATCCACGTTTCTATCCCTCTACCGTTACGCAGAAAGCCTATGTGATAGAGGATTACGTACAAGATGCGGAGCAGTTTTACGATGCCGAATTTAATAAGCATTACTTGGTTGAACTTGGTGACGATCTCGATCTATATGATTGGGAGTTACCTAGTATAGGTACTAAGAGTAACAAACCATTCCGTGGGCGATTTAATGGTAATGGTAAAACGCTCTATAACCTCAACATGCCTAGCGGCTATCTGTTCGATTCAGTGGTCGACGGTGTAATTACCAACCTTAAGATAGAGAGCACCCACAATACTTGCTTACTTAAAACTGCCACTAATAGCGGCACCTCAGGTTGGGGCTGTTATATTGCCGGCATTTCTATGCTGTGCCCCAGTAGCGGCAGTTCTATTGCAAAATCGCTTACTGGTAACAGCTATGTGGCAGGTTGTATACATGTGGGACAGGCAGGTGGTGCTTTGGTCGGCTCTATTAGCTCGGGTTTTACGCTTACCATGCTGGGTTGTATGCAGGCTGCTACCGGTCTTACAAAGAGTACCGGCGCTCTGTTAGGTGGTGTAGCCGAGGACGGTAGTGTTAAGTGGGGTACATTTAAGTATAATTACTACGACATAAGCTTATCAACTACCGCTGTAGCCGTTTCGAATAAAATCGATGCTTACGATTACGACGACTATATTCGTGGTGCTAAGTCGCATGTACTTAAGGCTAAGCACGATTACCTGATAAATGCCGATGCTGACAAAACCAAACTTACAGCTGGTATGCTTTCCGAAATTTATGGTCTGGCACCATGGAATGCTATGAACCAGGGTATTGATGTTTACAATGCTACAGCAGTAGGCAAATCATATCCCTGCACTATGGTGTATAAAATGGTAGGCGATGGCTATACCAACCGTTATCCAACGTTAAACTAAAATACTCATGATAGTCATGAAGATGAATAAGATATACACTCCTTTTATTGCCCTGCTGTTGGTGGCATGTCAGGCCGATGAACTGCAGCCTGCACAGCAACAAACTGGCACACTCTCGTTTACCACATCGGTACAGCAATTCGAGAGTGGTGCAAATACCCGTGCAGAAAATGATATAACACTTGGTGACGCCAATTTTGTGGCAGGCGAGAAAATTAAGATAAAGATTGTTTGTCCGGTGTCAGATCGTGTCGAGTTAGGCGAGGATACCTATAGTGGCAGTTTCGATGGCTTTTATCTGCTAAAGTGGCATGCCGATACTCTTGCTACGCTTACCTACAATGATGGCTATGATATCAATGGCGATTATTCTGCCTCTGACTCGCCCGATATCTACAGTCGCTACCTGGCTCAGCCCACGCCTTATGTATTTACGGCACAGTCGTGGATCGAGGAGCAGGTGTTTATCGCTGGTACTACTACTAACGAAAAGCGTGTTGAGCAGTATAGCAATGTGTTCCATGCCAATCAGAGTTTGTTGGCTAACTACCGTGCCAGCGATCTGATTTGGGCGCAGACCGTGATGCAAACGGGTTGCTACAACGTGCACCTGAGTTTTAAGCACGTGATGGCCGTATTGCTTATAACCATCGATGGTGCCATATCTGATGATGCTGTACTAACAGTTACCGATATGCCTGATATCGACCAGGCCGAGGTGATTGTGGGCGATTATTTTGCCTGCAAGAGTCAGGTTAATGCTTCAGGTTCAGGCTATGATTGTAGTTATAAAACTAAGAGTAGCATTACTGCTGAGGCCGACAATGGTAAGGCATTAGGTATTGCAGTTGTCGACGATAATACTCCAACCGTTAAACGTGTGGCTTTTGCCGATATCAATCAATCGGCTACTTATACAGCTTATCGTGTACCTAATACCAACACCTTCCGCCTTATTGTGCCACCTTGTGTTATCAAAAATGCCACCATCTGGCTGCGTACTGGCGAAAATCTCAAAAACCGTTACAGCATGCCGCTTAACTCTGGTAGTTCGTTCACCCCAGAGGCTGGCACCCGCTATCACTTAACAATGACAATATAATATGTTGCGTATATATATGAAACTACATAAGTTGTTATCTCTTACTATTGTGCTATCACTCCTTGTGGCATGTGATGCCGACGATGAGGCTTTTGTACCTGATTCGGCACTCCAAATCAGCGGCATTACGGCTACATTAAGTAGCACTCAGGCTGGCACACGTGCCACCGAAGAATCTACTACATTAGGCGTGGGACGTACAGCCTTTGCCGATGGCAATGTAATTGTGTTTACTACCATCAAGCGTACCGATAATCCGCTCGATTATTTTTCCTATAGTAATATTCAGTATAGTTACAATGGTAGTGGATGGAAACGTAGTAAAAATGGTACCGAAAAAGACCCCGAGAAAATATACTGGAGCGATGTAACTTCGGCGCATACTTTTACAGGTTACTGTTTGCCAAGTAGCAGCTACTATTGGAAATCAAACCCTACTAATAATATTGTTACCTATCAAGGCGAGTTGGGATATGGTGTGGATGATAAAGGTACCATCGATTTCTCTACAGGTAACGAATCGATTGTTGCCGAAGACCTGTTGGTTAGTCATAGTAAGAATGTTAAGCCCGATACAGGTGGTGCTTCGGCCCAGGTTGATTTCAAACACGCATTAAGCAATGTGTGTGTGGTGGTTAATGTAAAGGGCTTTGCTACTAACGCACTCGATAAAAAAGTAGATGTTTCGGATATGGTTATCTTGAATCAGCCATGTGTGTTTACCTGGGGAGCCGATACCACAGTACTCTCTACACTCAATGTTACTGATACTAATAATAAAACAAAGAATATCAAACTTTGGCGTAAATCGGTATCGGGCGAAAATGAAGACAAGACCTTAGTGTTTTACGGTCTTACCACACCACAGGATGCCGACTATCGTAAAATTAATGGTAATGGCGATAACCTGTCGTTCAAGTTTACGGTAAAATATCCCAATGCTTTAGACGCTAGCCAAACAGTTACTCATACCTATAAAGGTTCTGTAAGTGATGAGGAAGGTGATGTGTTGTTTAATTCAGGTAAGTGTACCACAATTAATGTATCGCTGAATCACCGCAATGAGCAGATGCTTGTTGACGTCAACTATAGCGATTGGAACTACGTGGCCTCTCCTGATTTGGGCAAGCTGCGCAAGAAGTCTACCTATATGGAGATGACTATTGATAATGTGTCTACTCATTTTGATAATGGATTGACCATTGATAATGCAACTTGGCTTTATATCGATCATAATGATGAAGATAAAGTAAAGGATGTTTATGGAAATGATGGAAACTTGGAGCATCCTTATGTCATCAAGTCGGCGGCTCAGTTGTTGTCGTTTGCTAAGGAGGTAAATAACGGGTATAGCTTCAGTGGTGATTATATCCGCCTGGATGCTGATATTACAATGCAGGCCAGTACGGCTAAGACCAATGTGGAGAGTGAGACATCAACAGTTAAGCCTGTCGCGTGGATAGGTATTGGCGAAGATGGTAAACCCTTTAATGGTACATTCCTCGGTGGCGATCGATATATCAACCGCCTATATGGTAAGCCATTGTTTGTTAATCTTGGCGCTCTGGCTGTCGTTGAGCAGTTGCACATTGCGCCTATTGGTACTATCACTGGCGGTGGTGCGCTGGCTGAAACTAATGCTGGAACTATCGGTGGTTGTAAGGTTGTGGAGGATGTAACGTTGTCTACAGACGGTGAGGCTGGTGCTTTGGTTGGTAAAAATATTAAAACAGAGAATAGTATAGGAACAATCTACGCGTGCTACCATATCGGTAATGCGTCTATTGTTAGAACTGATAAAACTACAGGTACTGCAGGTCTTGTTGGTAGTAATGAAGGCACTATCGTTGGGTGTTATCACGCAGGAGATACCTTTACTATTGCAAATACTAATACTGGTACCATCAAGTGTCCTGAGGCTACATCGATATATCAGATTCAGCAGAAAGATTTCGTTGAGGCTTTGAATAAAAAGTTGACGGAGTGGAATCTCGAAACCAAATTCCAATTCGTACACAATTCCGCCAGTTACCCAACTGTAACCATAATGTAGTCTTTCTCATAAATACTGGTATTGATAAAACATGAGCGAGCTCTTGTTTTATTCTCACTTAATCACGACCTTGTGGCCATGAACAATGTAAAGGCCCTTATGCGTGGGCTTGCTGGTTAGTCGGCGACCGTCGATGGTGTACCACACATCCGGCTTCTGACTTCTTACATCGGTCATAGTCCTGATGCCCGTAGGTGTTGTGGCGTCAATCCATTGGAAATGGTCGAAGAAGTTTGTTCCTAAGCCCATCAGAAAAGCGGTGCCGCTCCTCAGATGGTCGCTGTCACTATAGGTGTCGTCTATGCGATACATGTCGCCCTCGCCGTCGGGATGGGCATCGCGGAAGGCAAGGAAATTGCTGTAAGGCACAATCATGTCGCCCTTAGAGTGTGCAAACTGTATGCGATGTTGCGGCTCCCAGCCAGTGCATACGTTGTTCGACACCAGGGCATAGCACATGTCCTCATAGGCGTCGCCCGTTGCAACTGGCGCATTGCTGAAGTTGGCGGTATTCTTAAGATAGTTGTAGAAACCTGGGGTGAAAATCTTTTCGAGACGGGCCCATGCTACCGTCTGGTCGCCCCAAATAGCACCTGGAACCTCTTGCTTGAAAAACATCTCGCCCATGTTCAGTGGAGCAGGGTAGGTCTTCTCGCCAACGGTGGCAGTGCCTTTGTCTATCTGGCTAAGCCAGGCCGCGTTGATGGCGTCATTGCTTGCAGTCTTACTGTTCAGCCAGTCCATTACGCCAGTGTCGAGAAACGACTGTTCGAAGTAGTCGTCCAGCGTGTGCTGAGCCATGGCTGGGGTGCCTACAATCATGCCGTTCATAATCATTGGAATTACAACGGGCAGGGTAACCTGATCCTTGCGGTGTACGGTGGTTACGTCGTAGCTGGTACCGTCGTCGTCAAGATAGTATCGCAGAGTGGCGATGAGGTCGTAAGGGCCGTCGCCGCAAAGTGTGCCGCGGAAGTGCAGCTGGTCGCTGAGTCCGTTCTGCTCTATATGGCGTTGCGCGGCCAGGGCTACTGCACCGCCTTGCGAATAGCCAATGCTGAAGCAGCGCCAATTGTCCTTCAGCGGCAGGGTATTGTCAGCACCGTTTAGCTTGCCGTAAAGTTCCAGCCCATAGGTCAGGGCATCAACCACCTGCTGTGCCGTTACCGTCTGCACAAGGTAGGGATGCACCCTGTCGCTCGTCACACCGTAACCCTCGAAGTCGGGCATGATCACGATGCTGCGCTTTACGATGCTTCTGTAGGGCGCTTTCTCGTTGTATTCATAACCTTCGAACAGAGAGGCGAGAACCATAAAGTCGGCTGTTGCGGTCGTAGCGCTGGTGGGACACTGCGAATTTGCAGTTACAGTATAGTGGCTATACAAGTGTACAGACTCTATGCCAGCGTCGGCCTCAGGCGAAGTAGGCGCCCAGCAACATAGCAGCGACGATAGCACAACGGGCTCGCCCGTCACGCTGGTCGATGGGTAGTTGAACTTGTACACCATTCGGTTGTTCAGAGTCGTGATGTACGGTTCCAGTGCGGTGGATGGTGTTGGCTCCTGTGCCCATGAGCCCTGCACAACTACGCACAACAGGGCAAGCAATGTAAGTAAAGTCTTCTTCATGGTAACAGATCTAGGATTGTGCCTTTGCCGGCCACCTTGCCTTTTGTTCTGGTTTTACCACTACCTCCACAGTATGTACAATTGCCTTGTCCTGATCGTCCACTTCCATTACAATATGAGCATTCCTTTTCTACATCTCCTATGTGGTAGTCGCCACTCATCTGTTGATCATTTATTCCCTTCAGGATAGAGAAAACCGTTGCCTTGTCCTGCTGCTTCTTCTGAGCCATCACAGCCTTGGTGTCGGGCTGGAAGTTTATCATCTGTCCCTCCGACAGGATGACATTCTTATTCATGTCAACCACAAAGGCTTTCAGGTAGAAGGTTTTCCCGTCTCCCTTCAGAAATTGGGGCTCCAGCAGTATATCGATCGGAATGTTTACCGTCTTGCTGGCAGTGATGGGAGTCAAAGTGGCCTCGCCCTCACACATCATTTCACATAGTTCACCAAGTTCTTCAATCGTCATCTTGTCGCCATCCCATGGGTGGTTGGTCATTAACACGATAATACCGCACTCTTCCTTGCGCACATTGCTGGCTTGCATCTTCACGTTGATAGTGAAGTATGCTCCCTCAGAACAAATGTCCATAGTCGAGAACTCCGTTGCCAGCACCTTCACGTTGCCTGCCATACTTATGCCTGCAGTCAACATCGCAACCATTAATAATACAATTCTTTTCTTCATAGGCTTATTACTTTAAAACTACTTTCACGTTTGTTATCATGTCGTTATGTTTGGGATCGGGTTTGGCCAGACTGCGATTAACTGCCAGATTACCGCCCTTTTCGTTACTGTTGAACATGGCCGAATATACCACGTCGCTTTCGAAGAATAGAGTACCTTCTACATATACTCTGTAATTGCCTTTAGGCACGGGTTTGCCCAGATCATCCCTAAAGTCCCATACGAAGGTCTGCGTGCCGTTTTCCTTCGGTGTGGCTCCTGTCACTGCATCAAGCTGAACATCAAGTTTGGTATCAGGCTTAGCTATCTTCACCCATTTGGGCACACAGTTAGGACGAACCAGATATCCGCGCTTGGGTTTCTCCTCGCCGCGTGCACGGCCTTTAGTGGTGTACGAGGTCACGAAGATGGTTTTCACCACTTCGCCATTAGTGTTTTCTATCCATACGGCAAACTGGTTGGAACCAGGTCCTGGCTGCACCTGATAGTCAAACGATATCTCAAGCAGTCTGCCAAGCTGTGCCTTTGCAGTAGTTGCAGTTCCACACAAAATGACTATAGCCATCGCGATTCTAGTGATTAGTTGTTTTGTACTCATAACATTATTATATTTATAGTTTAGGACTAGCTTCAATGTTGCAAATATAAGGAAAAAACAGCAACTTGCAAAGCAAAACCATATTTTTTTGCTTTTTGGTGTGATTTCGTGTAGTTTTTTGTAACTTTGCTGCGTCAAATGGGCGAAGATTCAAAAAAACAGAACGACAATGAATGCATTAGAAAAGCAATTTGCGCAAACCGTAAGCGAACATAAGAGCACCATCTACACCGTGTGCTACATGTTCTCGCAGGATGCCGACGAGGTGAACGACCTGTTCCAAGAGGTACTAGTCAATCTTTGGAAGGGTTTCGAGCGCTTCGAGCATCGCAGTGACATCAAGACGTGGATTTATCGCGTCGCCCTGAACACCTGCATCTCGATCGACAGGAAGAAGAAGCGACGCTCATCCGAAGTCCGGCTGACAATGGACATCAACCTCTTTGAAGACCGTGACGAGGACACGCGCCAGGTGGATATGCTCCACACGCGCATCTCCAAGCTCCAACCCTTCGATAGAGCAATTGTCCTGCTCTGGCTCGAGAACCTCCCCTACGAGGAAATCGGACAGATTGTCGGCATCACTACTAAGAACGTCAGCGTCCGCCTGTTTAGAATCCGTGAGCAGTTAAAACAAATGTCTAACGATTAAAAACGACCCCATTATGAACAACGAATTTGAGAACAACACCATAGATATGGAGTTAGAGGCTATGCGCCATCAGATGAATACGCTGAAAAAGAAACTGAATCAGCAGGAAATCGTCAACGATCGCATCATCCGTAAGTCGATGAGAAATACTGCTAACAACATCAAGCGCCGTTATTATGCCATCATGGCCCTCGCGCTGCTGATGATTCCTTATACCTACGTGGTATTTATACTGAACCAAGGCCTCTCGATGGCTTTCTGGATTGGCACTAGCATCCTGATGCTCTTGTGCGCCGGAGCAACTTATTACAACAGTCTGAACGTAAGCAATTCAAACATGATGAGCAACAATTTGGTAGAAGTAGGTCAGAAGATGGCGCGTGCCAAGAAGTTTGATGCTAACTGGCTCTTCTTCGGCATCCCCGCTGTCATCGCATGGCTGGCATGGCTTACCTGGGAATTCTATCAGAAAGATGTCGATGCCGTCCGCTACATGATCTACGGTACCATCAGTGGAGCCGTTCTCGGTTCCATCCTCGGCTTCAAAATGCACTTCAAGACCCAGCGCCAGTATCAGGACATCATCGACCAGATAGAGGATATTACAGAAGGAGATAAATAAAACGAGACCTGCGGGTGGCGGAAGCCATCCGTCGGGTTTCTCAAAATATGCAATTCACTTTCAGAATTAACAAAAAAGTGTTCCTTTGAGATAATTTGATGACTTCTTTTGTTGAAAATAGTTAGGAAATTATTACCTTTGCAGTCGAAATATAGATTGTATATGGTATTAGTTTTGAAAAAGATTGTAATAGTTGTGGTTATGTTGGCGGTGAATCTTACACTTACCGCTCAGCAGAAGCCCGCGAATCAGGGAGAAGCAACAGGAGCAGGCACTGGCCCAGCGCATTTATGAGGCGCAGATGAGTGGTAACGACTCGGTCTTTTATGAGGCGCATCAGGCATTTATGGATTATCTGGAAGAGCGTCAGGACTGGGAGAAGTACTATCGCACGTGGATGAACCGCGTCATCTACGATGTCAACCACAAGCATTTCCACCGCGCCTTCTCCGAGATTCACCACATCACCGACGACATCCGTGAACGTCATCAGGAGAAGTACCTTTACATCCCGAACATGGCATTAGGTCTCTACTATAATAGTCGTAACCAGCCGGAGATGGGCGAGGAACATTTCCGTCGCGCCCTTCGAAGTATCGACAGGGAAAAGGAGTCTGTTTCCGTGTTCAATTGCTATCTCTCGCTGGCGCAGGCACTCAGTTTCAAGCATCCTGCTGAAGCGATGGCTTGTCTTGACAGCCTGCCGCAGCAGATGCTCCAGAATCCGATGTACGAGAGCGGCGTGCTGGGCTATCGCTGCATCATCGCTAATATGATGGGCGACAACGAGGCTTTCAATAATTATTTCGCGCAGTATGACAGCATCCGCCAGAACGTGCCTGAGCAGTTCAATGCTGCTAATCTGGAGCAGGTGATGGTGTGCCGCTACCTCATGCAGAACGATTACAAGAGGGCTCTCGCCTGGTGCGACTCCATCGACGTGCTACAGATAGCCACCGAGTTGCGCATGAATGTCTATGAGCAGATGGGTGACTGGAAACGGGCCTTCCGTGCTTCAGAACTGAAGGACAGCCTGTCGCATGCTGCCGACCGCGAGGTGTTGGAGGAAAATCTCGTCGACATAACCCACGACATCGACCTGCTTGAGGCTGAGCGCGATAAGGCTGAGATGCGGCGGGTCCGGTGATTCCTGCTGCTGATGCTAAGCGCATCTTTGAGCCCTTCGTCCGTCTCTCGCCCGATGAGCACAGCCTTGGTATTGGTCTGCCGCTGGCTCGCCGTCTCGCCATCTCCATGGGTTACACCGTCGCTCTCGACCAGGATTATACCGAGGGTGCCCGTTTCGTTGTTTCAGGCATCTGATACCTTTTTACGCTTTGTATCTGCAAGGTACATGCCAAGGAGGATGAGAATAGTGCCGAGGATGAACCATGGGGTAATCTCTTCGGCAAGGATGAACCAGGCGAAGACGATGGTGGTGACGGGGTTCAGATAGACGTAGTTCGTGGCTACAACAGCCCCAAGCCGCTTCAAAACCCAGTTCCACGCCAGGAAACACAACATGGAAGCGACGCATCCAAGGAACAGCAGGTTCCACATCAGTTCGGGCTTGCTGAAAAGTAGCTGGATGTTCAACTCAGGATGTATGATGAAATAAGGTATCATCGACAGCAGGCCGTAGAAGAAGACCTTGCGGGTGACAAACACCGTATCGTAGCGCGCATTGGCCGGTATCATCAGCAGGCTGTACATCGCCCAACAGAGGCAGGCGGCAAAGGCTAATGTATCGCCCAGCGGCGAGAGATGTAACACGAAATGACCATTCATGACAACCACAATGACACCTGCCGCCGCCATCAGCGATCCTAAGGTCTGCAAGCGACTCAGCCGTTCAGATTTATAGAAGAACCCGATGAAGGCCGAGGCGAAAAGCGGACACAGGCTGACGATGATGCTGGTGTTGGTGGTCGTGGTGTAGTTCATGGCAGAGTTTTCGGTCAGGAAGTAGAGCGAGCCTCCTGTTACGCCCAATGCCACCATCAGCAGCTCGTCGCGCCACGAATCTGCCCACCAACGAATGCCTCTCGCGAGGCAGTAGCCCAACAGCAGTACATATGCAATGGCGAAGCGCAGGATGAAGATCTGAGCCGCCGTCAGTCCGCCAAGCAGCAGCAACTTGGTAAAGACAAACGTCGTTCCCCAAATGGCCACCACCAGAAACGCAATGATATGAGACAGGAATCCATATTTTTTCATATTCTGGCTGCAAAGATACGAAAAAAGTTGGATTATTCGCCAATTATTCGTAACTTTGCGCCATAATGACCATCAAATAGGAGAAAAGCTATGAACATTGGAGACAAGGCGCCTGAGGTATTAGGCAAGGATGAGCAGGGACGGGACATCCGTCTGAGTGATTATCGTGGACGTAAGCTGGTGCTGTATTTCTATCCGAAAGACAATACCAGCGGCTGTACGGCAGAGGCTTGCAGCTTGCGCGACCACTATGGCGAATTGCAAGGCGCAGGCTACGAGGTAGTGGGCGTGAGCAAGGATTCGGCAGCTTCTCATGTGAAGTTCAAGGAGAAGCACGAATTGCCTTTCCCTCTGATAGCTGACGTTGATAAGACGCTGATGGAGGCGATGGGTGCCTGGGGCGAGAAGGTGATGTACGGCAAGAAGACGATGGGCACCATCCGCACTACCTTTATTATTAATGAAGAGGGCATCATCGAGCAAATCTTTGCCGGCAAGCAGGTGAAGACCAAAGAGCATGCCGAGCAGATTTTAATTCGATAGTTTCTTTGTAATTTTGTAGCGCTATTTTAAAAAATATATATGAATATGAAAAAACTCTTATTATCAATTGCAGCTATGACAGCAATCACAACAGCATCAGCACAGAAGATGCTGGTACTTTACTATTCAGAAACAGGGTCGACAAAGGCTGTGGCCGAGGAACTGCAGAAGCAGACGGGTGCCGACATTGAAAGCATCGAGGCCGTAGAGCCTTATACTGGCAACTTCCAGGAGACCATCCAGCGCGGACAGCGTGAGATGCAGAGTGGGGAATACCCTGCACTCAAGCCGCTCACGAAGAAAATCGCTGATTACGACGTGATCTTCTTGGGTTATCCTATCTGGTTTGGTACATACGCCAACCCCATCGTCACACTGATTAAGGCACAGGACTTCGCAGACAAGAAGGTTGTTCCCTTCTGTACTTTCGGCAGTGGTGGACTGAACACTTCGAGCGATGCTCTCCGTAAGGCACTGCCCAAAGCAAAGATCCTCGAAGGCTATGGTGTCCGTACGGCACGTGTCGCAGCAGCAGAGCGCGAGCTCGACAGATTCCTCAAGGAGAATGGATTTAAGAAGGGAACGATTGAAAAGCTGCCAGACTACTCCGCTCAGCAGCCTGTGACAGACGCAGACAAGGCCATCTTCGATGCTGCCTGCTCAAGTTATCAGTTCCCATTGGGCACTCCTCAGACCGTTGGCAAGCGTACAACTCCCGATGGAATCGACTATAAATACACCGTTAAGGGTCGTGGCATGAATGGCGAGGAGTCTACCTCAATCATCTTTGTGACTGTGGGAAAAGACGCAGATGCGAAGCCAGAGTTTACGCAAGTGGTGAGATAAACAGAGGCAAACATCGATGAAAATCACAGAACAGCCATCGCACTTCGACCATCTCGAACAGATGTCAGTCTCAGAACTGCTTCAGCACATCAACGAAGAGGATTCGCTGGTGGCTGAGGCGGTCCGAAAGGCCATTCCTCAGATAGAGGCATTTGTTGAGGCTGTCGAGCCGAGAATGAAGAGGGGAGGGCGGCTGTTCTATATTGGCGCAGGTACCAGCGGACGACTGGGCGTGCTTGATGCCAGCGAACTGCCTCCTACGTTTGGTGTCTCAGGCGATTGGGTGGTAGGCATCATCGCTGGTGGCGACGAGGCGCTGCGCCGTGCTGTAGAGAAGGCAGAGGATATCGCAGAACAAGGCTGGAAGGATTTGCTGGCTCACCATCCCGCAAAAGACGATACAGTGCTGGGTATCGCTGCCTCAGGCACTACGCCGTACGTGATAGGTGCCGTCAAACAGGCTGGTGAGAACGCTCTTCTGACAGGTTGTATCACCAGCAATCCGGATAGTCCTCTGGCTGCTGTCTCTGACTATCCCATTGAGACAATCGTCGGCCCAGAGTTTGTTACAGGTTCCAGTCGTATGAAGAGCGGAACGGCTCAGAAGATGGTGCTGAATATGATCTCTACCTCGCTGATGATCCGTATGGGGCGCGTACAGGGTAACCGTATGGTGAAGATGCAGCTCACCAACGCCAAACTCGTAGATCGCGGCACGCGGATGCTTCAGGAGATGCTGGGACTAAGCTATGACGAGGCTCAGGAGCGCCTGCTGGATGCTGGCAGTGTGGATGGCGCACTAAGAGATGAGTAAAGCGTCTTTCCGATTCGTAACGATACATTTTATACGTTGCCTAAGTACACGTGTTTGATGCCTTCTTCCTTGGCGATGCGCTTGGCGGATTGTAGCGTCGCAAGGGGCGTTAGCGGCGTGTCTTGCATCTTGTAGCGGGGGAAGAAACGGCTGAAATGCAAAGGAGTTTCCGCGAGGTCATTATCGGCGAGCCAGCGACACATCCGACGAATCATATCCATATCATCGTTCACGCCAGGGATGACGAGATTGGTGATTTCTACCCATACGCCAGCTTGCTTCATGGCGAGGATGGTGTCGAGTACGGGCTGCAGATGACCACTGCTTACCTTATTGTATATGTCATCGCTGAACGACTTCAGGTCGACGTTGGCGGCATCGAGGTAGGGCAGGAGGTCATTGAGCGGTTCCTGACAGACGTAGCCCGCCGTCACGAGGATGTTCCAAAGACCGGCTTCGTGAGCCAGTCGCGCACAATCAATGATATACTCGATATAGGTGAGCGGTTCGGTATATGTGTAGGCGATGCCTGGGCAGTGGTGCTTCTGACAGAGGGCAACGATATCCTCCGGCGACAGCTCGTAATGACTAACTTCTGAGGGTGCGACCTGCGAGATGTCGTGGTTCTGACAGTTAAGACAGCGGAAGTTACAACCCGTACAGGCCAGCGACAGACACGTGGTGCCAGGATGAAAGTGGTACAGCGGTTTTTTCTCGATGGGATCGATGGCCAACGCGCATGGTTTGCCGTACACCTCGCTTACGAGCATCCCGCCTTGATTCCTTCTGCTGCGACACACACCCGTCCTGCCCTCCGCAATATGGCAATGGTGCGGACAGAGCGTGCACTCTACCCGTCCGTCATCCAACCGCTTATAATACCTGCACTCCATCAGAAAACTATCGCTTCGTAAACGTAGAGTTCTGCGTCTTTCCAGCCGTCCCAGCCCAGTCCAGCCTTATCTTGCGAACAGTGCCCAACGAATTCTTCCTTCGTCCAGTTCACCTCATCGGCCACCTGTGGCAGGAACGTACCGCTGCGATAACCCTTCTTAATATATATCCCGTGGCGGTGCAGCTCAAACTCATCCAGGCTCTGGATGCGACGCATCGGCGTGAGCACGGAAATCTCAATATCGAGGTCGCTCAGTTCGTCACGAGTCACAGGTATGAACCGCGGATCCTCAAACGCCGCCGCCCGCGCCATCTCAGCCACAATCTCATGCAGCGGATGATCCTCGCCAAAGTGTCCGATGCAGCCACGCAGACGCCCATGCTTGTGCAGCGAGACAAAAGCACCGCATTTCGAATTGAGAATTGAAAATTGAGCGCTCGACCTTTGGTCGCTTGCTACCGAAGGGACGCAAGAATTTAGAATTGGCTGCGCAATAGGTTTTCCGTTCAGTGAATCGCAAATGCTATTGAGGGCTATCTCTTTGAGAGCGTGTTTATCTTCATCTGTAAGGGTAAAACCCATTTCAGACTGTTGCTTGCGCAGGATGGCAAACGAGTGATACCCCACCACGTGAGAATAATCGCCGCTGATGTCGCCCGAGTTCTCGTACATCAGGTGCTTCACCTCGTATTGGCTGTCGAGCATCAGCATGAGCGTAATGATGGCGAACTCGCCGCAGGCACTCGTCTGCAGGTTTCGTTTGCCACTACGCGCATTGGCGTTGATGGTCGCAATAAACTCCTCTGCGTCGCCTGTCTCAATGGCCTTGCCCGTCCGTGCGTCCGCCTCGCAGGCATCCTTATACGACGGATAGTGCGAGAAGTCGCTGCTAATCACAAACAGGTTCTCGTCCGTGAAATACGGCTTCAGTATCTCCGCCATCCGATTCAACTTCTGGTAGTCGTTGGTGCTGATAATAATCGGCACAATCGGCGGCACCTCCTTAAACCTCCTTTGCAAAAATGGCAGCTGCACCTCCAGACAATGCTCCCTGTCGTGCGCCTCCGCCCTATAGGAAAAATCTGTGTAATCTGTGCAATCTGTGGTTGTTAACTTCATCGCCGTTTCGTGGTCCACCTTCACATTGCCTAATGGCGTGGCATACCAGTCCGCCTCAGTATTCACCGATGCCCCGTCGAGCCATTCGTGATGACTCGGTCCCAACAGGAAAATCCGCTTGTACTGCTTCTTCGCGTCGATCGCCATATATGCTGACGCCGCCACGTTGCCTGAGTAATAATACCCCGCATGCGGCACTATCAACGCCGCCACATTCTGATACTTCTTGTCGCCGCTATGCAGCGCCAAGAAACTGTCCACTTCTTCGCTCAGTTCCCTGGCATCGCCCGTATAGAATCGGTTTGCCTGTGTTGCCGGCCTCACAACTGGTGCCTGCGACTGCCCTTTACATCCGTTCATCATCATCGTTGTCGTTAGGATTAGTATTATTGTCTTGATGCTCATGCTACTTAATCAGCTTTTCTATCTGCTTCTCCGTCGCCTCAGGAAGTAATCTGTGCAGGTGCGCCTTCATCCGTTCGAACGATTCCTGCGGCGTACGCTCACATCGACACATCTCGCGACCCAACAGCCGCTCTGGTGTCGTCAGCAGCGACCAGCCCCAGCCGTATTCGCGTCCATGCTTGTCCGTAGGATACACGAAGTCCTCAGTTATAATGCGGCACGCCATCTGCAGTCGCGTCACATAGCCGTCAAATTTGCTGCGCATCTTGGGACCGTCAAAACCGCAGGCCGCACGCAGTTCGCGCGTTATCAGACAGTCATGTTCGGCCAGCGTCAGCAGGATAGCCTCCTCGATACTACCTTCAATAGGTGCTGGCCTCGAAGCGCGGCGATAGTTACACAGATCCGGCCACCAGTCCTTGCTCACAAACCCAGCCTTGCCTGCAAAGAACTTGCCATACACGCAACGTCCCTCCGTCACGATGGGTCCTTTCCACTTCCACAGCGGCCAGTCCCAGCCGCCATCGTCCATCACCACGTAGCGACAGTCCTCATCCACCACATCCTCAGCCGAATAGCCCCTGATGCCACTATCCAGCAACGGCAGGAACCCCACCTCCTGGATGTAGTCCATCAACTCCGGACAACTATGTATCTCAATGTCTCTCATAACTTGATATTTCGTTGCGAAATTACGAAAAAGAATTGAAATTTGCAAATTTTTCGCTAATGTGACATGAGAATATTTGTTTTTTCGGATATTTATGACTATATTTGCGCTCAGATTGTATGTCAAACCAACAAATTATGAATTATTAGTGCACGACTATCCCGATAAGATGACGCCAGAGCAGGCACGGGCGTTTTGCGATGCTGTGCTGAACATCGTCAGCCAGATACCTCGCGGACGAGTGACCACGTATGGCCATATTGCTGCTTTGGCAGGCTGGCCCAGCCATTCTCGCATGGTAGGCCGCACGCTCCGCTACACGCCTGGTGCCGAGTCTCTGCCCTGCCATCGTGTGGTCAACAAAGAAGGTCGCACAGCCCCCGGCTGGAGTCGCCAGCGTCCGCTCTTAGAGGAAGAGGGCATCCACTTCAAGCCCAATGGTCATGTGGATATGAATCGGCACTTGTGGGAACCGCCAATGGAATTATAGAAAGGATCATAAAGAGTATGAAGAAGGTTATCGTAGCGATAGATTCGTTTAAGGGTTGTCTGACGTCGGCTGAGGCTAATCAGGCGGCAAGTGAGGGTATTCTTGCGAAGATGCCTGATGCTCAGGTCGTGCAGGTGCCTGTGAGCGATGGCGGCGAGGGATTTATGGAGGCTTTTCAGGCTGCGATGGGCGGCGAGATTGTGGAGGTCAACGTGAAAGACCCGCTGATGCGAACAATCGTGGCACAGTATCTGGTGCAGGACAATACGGCTGTGATAGAAATTGCGAAGGCCAGCGGACTGACGCTGCTTTCGCCAGAAGAGCGCAATCCGATGGTGGCGACGAGTTACGGCACGGGTCAGTTGGTGGTAGATGCTGTAAGAAAAGGTTGCAAACGCATCATCGTGGGGCTTGGCGGTAGTGCTACCAGCGATTGCGGTATAGGCATGTTGCGGGCGATTATCGATGCATTTACCAAGCACGGCAATTGGGATGATATACGCGAACTGGATGATGTTCGCTTCACAATAGCAACGGATGTCACCAATCCGCTCTGTGGCGAGAATGGGGCTGCCCACGTTTTCGCGCCTCAAAAGTTTGCGATTAAGCGAGAGCAATCGGAGCTCGATTCAATTGCCGAGCGTAAGCAAACTCGACCGCAGGTCAAAGGGGCGTCGTCAGAAATGGTTGAGGCTCTTGATGCTCGCGCCAAACGTTTTGCGGAGACCTCTGCCAAACATCTGGGCCATGATTGCCAAAACTTGCCTGGTGCTGGCGCAGCGGGCGGCTTGGGCTATGCTTTCCTGCAATACATGAATGCCGACAGTCGCTCAGGCATCGACCTCCTATTAGACACCATCCATTTCGACGATCTGCTACAAGACGCTGACCTCGTAATCACTGGCGAAGGCTCGGCCGACCGCCAAACCCTCATGGGCAAACTCCCCTTCGGCATCCTCCAGCGAGCCCAACAACATCACGTCCCCGTCATGCTGATTGCCGGTCGCATTGCCGACGAACAACTCCTCCTCGATGCCGGCTTCTCCCGCGTCGCCTGCATCAATCCTCCAGGTTTACCTCTCGAAATCGCCCTACAACCTGCAACAGCGAAGGAGAATATCAGTAGAACAGTCATAGAATTAACAACAGCAGATTAGTGGGTACAAATGAAGACCATATCGCACGGCTGGAGTCGGAAATACGGTATCTGAAAGGATTGCTGGATGAGAACGGGATTCCGTATGACTATGAGGCATTTGTGGAGGCAGCCAGGCGGGAGGAACCTGTGGAGATAGAGTTTCCTGCGCTGACGGCTGAGCATGCGATACAGTTCTATTCTTACTTTCGAGGGCGCAAGGATGTGTATGTGAAGCATAATGCAAAGAAAGGATATTATACGCAATGCAATAATTTCTGGAAGACAGGTGTGTGCCCCAAGAAGAGCGGTGAGAGTGTGAAATGTCAGGATTGCCCGGCAAAGGATTATAAGGAACTGAAGATTTCGGTCATGTTGGAGCACTTGAAGGGTGCGAAGGAGGATTGTTCGGATGTCATTGGCCTGTATCCACTGTTCCCTGACGGAATGTGTTGGTTTCTGGTGTTCGATTTCGATAATCACGATGTGGAGGTAGTTCCACTCTGCGAGGAGACGGCCTGCGGCTGCGGTTACAGTCGTCAAGGAACATTTCTTGAAGCTTGTCTTCATGCATAGTCATCAGCTGTTCAAGCCTCAAACCGCTTTCCTGATACCTGCGCACATACTTGCGCACTGTGTTACGAGAGACATCAAAAGCACTCGCAATGCTTTTTATTCCCATTCCCATTGCGTAACATCTCAATAAATTTCGTAATTTTGTCATGTGAAATGCAATTTTTGAGTTAATCCGCCGGTCAGGACGGATCTCAAAAATACAAAAAGCCCCCGAAAAGCAATCACTTTTAGGGGGTCATTTTTATTTTGCCACAGAGGGTCAATCAAATTTTGCCGCAAGGGGTCACCGTTGCTTGCCCTCGGGGGTCAAACGCACGCGGCTTTTCCAGTAGTGATGTATTACAGCTGTTGCTGCTTCTTGTTCATATCTACTGTTTGTCGAGCTCTGCAAGGTTGGCGGCGATCATCTCGTCGGTGACGGTGTAGTTCTGGAGGTCACCCTTGATGAAGGCTTCGTATGACGGCATGTCGATGAGACCGTGGCCTGAAAGGTTGAAGAGGATAACTTTTTCTTCGCCAGTCTCCTTGCACTTGTTTGCCTCGCGGATGGTAGCGGCGATGGCATGGGTGCTCTCCGGAGCAGGGATGATACCCTCGGTGCGGGCAAAGAGCATACCGGCCTCGAAGGTCTCGAGCTGAGGAATATCGACACCATGCATCAGTCCGTCTTTGATGAGCTGGGAGATAATCATGCCAGCTCCGTGGTAGCGCAGACCGCCAGCATGGATGTTAGAGGGCTTGAAGTTGTGTCCGAGGGTGTACATTGGCAGCAGTGGGGTGTAACCAGCCTCGTCGCCAAAGTCGTAACGGAACTGTCCGCGCGTCAGCTTCGGACAACTGTCAGGCTCTGCTGCGATAAACTCTGTGGTCTTGCCGTCGAGCAGGTTGTGGCGCATGAAGGGGAAGGAGATGCCACCGAAGTTTGATCCACCGCCGAAGCAGCCGATCACGATGTCAGGGTATTCGCCAGCCATTTCCATCTGTTTCTCAGCTTCAAGGCCGATGATGGTCTGATGGAGACCAACGTGGTTAAGCACGGAACCGAGGGTGTATTTACAGTTTGGTGTTGTGGTGGCTAGCTCTACGGCCTCGGAGATAGCGGTGCCCAGAGAACCTGAGTGTGTCGGGTCTTTTGTCAGAATGTCTTTACCAGCACGGGTTGACATCGAGGGTGAACCCTCTACGACGGCACCAAATGTGCGCATAATGCTGCTGCGATAAGGCTTCTGCTGCATGGTGATCTTCACCTGATAGACGGCACAGTCGAGACCATAGATCTTGGCGGCGTAGCTGAGGGCGGCGCCCCACTGGCCTGCGCCGGTCTCGGTGGTGACGTTCGTGGTGCCTTCCTGCTTGGCATAATAGCACTGGGGCAGGGCCGAGTTGATTTTGTGGGAGCCCAAGGGATTAGTGCTCTCGTTCTTGAAATAGATATGTGCAGGGGTGCCAAGTGCCTCTTCAAGGGCATAAGCGCGTACCAACGGAGTAGAACGATAGTATTTATACTTTTCAAGCACATCCTCGGGGATGTCAATCCAACGGTGCTCCGTATCCAGCTCCTGCACACAGCATTCGCGTGGGAAGATGTGTGCCAAGTCATCGACACCGAGCGGCTGTTTGGTAGCCGGGTGAATAGGGGGGAGTGGCTTATTAGGCATATCTGCCTGTATGTTATACCACTGTGTAGGAATCTCACTCTCCTGGAGGATGAATTTTTTTTGTTTAGCCATAATTTAAAGTTTTAGAATTGGATAATTCCGTCTGCAAAGGTACAATAATAAATTCACAAATCAGCATGAAGTCCAAAGAAAAATGTAAATGTGATTAAAAACTCATGTATTTTGCTGCAATGTGTCGAGAAATTCGGTTGGTTGCATGCCAAAATGTTTTTTGAAGCAGGTGGAGAAATAGCGGGGATCGCGGAAGCCGACGCGGTAGGCGAGATCGCTGATACGTATGTCGGGGGTGGTGGTAGCGATGCGCTTAGCTTCTTGCATCCTGATATCGCGGATGAAGGCTGATACGTTCATGCCGTTAATAGCCCGTAACTTGTTATATAGGGTGGATGAACTGGAGCCCATGTCTGCGGCCAGTGCCTCACGGTCGTAATCCTCATCTTCCAGATGGTCGAGTACGAATTGGCGGGCGCGTTCGACGAATAACTCCTCTGGTGTCTTTTCTATCTCGGGTTGGCTTTCTTGTATGGTGCTTTGGCCATTTTCTGCCTTGACGCGATTTCGGTTCTCGATGATGTTGTCGATTCGGAGTTTTAGGTCTGTCAGATGGAAAGGCTTGGTGAGGTACTCGTCGGCTCCAACGAGTAGTGCCTTCTGTTCATCTTCTTCCTGTGTCCTGGCGGTCAGCAGGATGATGGGCAGATGATGATGTTTAGGATCGTCTTTGATGGCCTTTGTCAGTTCGTAGCCGCTCATTTCCGGCATCATGACGTCGGACACGATCAGATCGAGTGCCTTCTGCTGGATGATATTCAGTGCTTCCCGGCCATTTTGGGCGACATAGACACGATAATACTGCCTAAGCAACTGCCGCATGAGTATCAATAGTTCAACGTTGTCCTCGACAATCAGTACCTTATAGGCATTTTCATCGAGGTTGTTGTTGTCCTCTGTGTCGTCGTTAACATCAGGAATGTCGGCACTGAAGTCGATGATGGGGTTCTTTGATGTGTCGAAGGTGATCTGATGGTCTTCAAAAATCTGATCTGGCGTGAAAGCCTCCTTATTGATGGGCAGGTCGATGATGAAGGTGGTTCCTTTGCCTTCCTCGCTGTTGCATCTGATTGTTCCTTTGTGGAGAGCTACCAAATCTTGGGTCAATGCAAGTCCCAGGCCGGTTCCGATGACTTTATGTTGGCGATACTCTCCGTCCTGGAAGCGCCGGAACAGGTTTTTCATTTTCTCCTTAGGGATGCCGTTACCAGTATCGCTTACATATATAATAAGGTGGTCGAAGTTCTTGTTGGTTTCTGCTTTTATGGACACTTCTCCGCCTTCTCGGGAATATTTGGCGGCATTTGACAGCAGATTGTAGATGATTTTGTCGAGTTTGTCGGTGTCAATCCACCCCATCATGCTCTCCGGATGGCATTCGATGATGTATTTCATCTTTTTCTTCTTGATGAGTGGTTCCAGATATTCGGCTGTTTCACGGATATAGCGCATGACGTCGCCCTGCGCTACAAGTAACTTCAGTTGGCCCGACTGAGACTTGCTGGTCTCCAGTATCTGCTGCAACAGTCGTACCATACGCTGGATGTTGATTTGCATGAGGTCGTAGTCGCGCCCATACTCAGGTTCCTCTTCCCTTAATTTGTCAACAGAGGCGGAGATGACGGTGAGTGGTGTGAGCAGTTCGTGAGTGATATTGGTGAAGACAGCGCTCATTTGTAATTGCTTGCGGATGGACTGACTTCGTTGGTAAATTATCCTTCCGATGACAGCGAGAACTGCCAAAAGAATCAAAATGATGATGGTTAATAGTAGGTTTGTACTCATTTTATGGTGTTTAATTTGCGTGCAAATTTATGTTTTTTTTCTGAGAAAGCATAAAAATAAGCCGAAAAAATGCGTTTTTAGGGCTAAAAATGTTTGGAAATCGTGATATTGTGTGCAAAATCCGTGAAATCATGCATTTTAAACATAAAATAATGTACTTTGAACAGTGGTTTGTGAATCTCGGCGTATCTTTGCACCAGAAAAAGATTTTAATGGTTAAGGTTTATGGTTGATTAATTTAGTTTTTTAAGTAATTAATAGGAAAAGGCTCGTTGTGAAACGAGCCTTTTCTTTTTGAATTAATCCGTAGAACTTATCTGTTCAGTAGGAATCTTTCTGCTTCGATGGCTGCCTGACATCCAGAGCCGGCTGCGGAGATGGCTTGGCGATAGACAGGATCGGCACAGTCACCAGCTACGAAGACACCAGGAATCTTGGTCTTTGGGGTGCCTTCGATTTTTTTCAGATAACCTACCTCGTCCATATCCAACCAATCCTTAAAGATTTCTGTGTTGGGCTTGTGGCCGATGGCGAGGAAGAAGCCGTCGATAGCAATATCCACCATCTCCTCATCGGGCTCTCCCTTGCGTTTTACGAGATGTGCGCCTTCAACGCCATTCTCGCCGTATAGGCCAACGGTATTATGCTCAAAGAGAATTTCAATGTTCTCACGCTCCTTGACACGCTGTTGCATCACTTGTGATGCGCGGAGGAAGGGCTTGCGTACGATGAGATAGACTTTCTTGGCTAAGCCTGCCAGATAGAGTGCGTCTTCACAGGCCGTATCACCGCCGCCAACTACTGCTACAGTCTTCTTGCGATAGAAAAAACCATCGCAGGTGGCACAAGCGGACACGCCTTGTCCGTTGTATTTACGTTCGTCATCGAGCCCCAGGTATTTGGCAGAGGCGCCAGTGGCGATAATCACAGTGTCAGCTTCAATCTCAGTGCCATCTTCAGCCGTACATACGTAGGGAGCCTTTGAAAAGTCAACCTTAACGATGGAGCCGTTGCGGACGTCGGTGCCAAAGCGTTGTGCCTGTTCGAGCAAGTCCATCATCATCTGGTTGCCATCGACTCCCTGAGGATAGCCGGGGAAATTCTCTACTTCGGTGGTCTGTGTAAGCTGTCCACCAGGTTGCAGGCCGCTATACTCGATGGGATTGAGGTTTGCGCGGCTAGCGTAAATGGCAGCGGTGTACCCTGCGGGCCCGCTGCCAATAATCAGACATTTGGTATGTTCCATGCTGTTATTTCAGAAGTTCTTCTATCTGTTTCTCAATCTCAGTGATTGCTGTAGTAGGCTCAAAGCGGGCTACCACCTGTCCTTTCTTGTTGATGAGGAACTTGGTGAAATTCCACTTGATATCTGCTTTCTGCTTGTAGTCGGGATCAGCCTTGGACAACATGTCCTCGAGAATCGGGGCGATAGGGTGGCTCATATCCCAGCCAGCAAAGCCTTTTTGCTCCTGTAAGAACTTATATAGCGGATCGGCGTCATCACCGTTGACCTTTATTTTCTTGAATCTTGGGAATTCAGTACCAAAGTTGAGCTTGCAGAACTCATGGATAGAGTCGTCGGTACCGGGAGCCTGCTGTCCGAATTGGTTACAGGGGAAATCGAGAATCTCGAATCCCTGAGCATGGTACTTCTTGTAGAGCGCTTCCAGTTCGTCGTACTGCGGGGTGAAACCACACTTTGTTGCCGTATTGACAATCAGCAACACTTCATTGGCGTATTCCTTTAAGGATACGTCCTTGCCTTTTCTGTCCTTGACAGAGAAATCATAAACGGTTCTCATTCTTATTATAAAAAAATGTGTAATGTTGTTGGGTACAAAGATACAAAAAAGAAGTGAAAACAAGCATGTTTTCACTTTTTTTGACTAATAAAAAAGATGCGGCCTCGGCATATGCAACTACCAGGGACGCATCTTTTGTAAATTTTGCGGTTTTATCTTACTTCTTCGCAGCCTTACCGTAGCGGCTCATGAACTTATCAACACGACCTGCGGTGTCAACGAGCTTGCTCTTACCAGTGTAGAACGGGTGAGAGGTGCTGGAGATTTCGACTTT
>JAEEGK010002903.1_pt1 | contig 42949 bp, 33 predicted proteins | sample 8958771 | NCBI WGS metagenome assembly JAEEGK01 (sample SAMN16246547, study PRJNA631951) | gut metagenome | biome: gut microbiome; feature: rumen; material: SC-attached | host: Bos | place: Iran: Karaj | collected 2018-10
GGTAGGGGTGGTTTGCCTCCATGCCGTCGGCTGCGCTCACCGGGGTGAAGTTAATCATGATGGAAATCGTCTTGTCGCCCTTCTTCGTCGCCTGGTAGTCGCTAAAGTCGGCAAGCTCCACGCTGCCGAAAGCCGCTGAAACCTGCTCGCCCGTCATGGCGAACGGCAGGCAGATGGTGCTCCATTCTCCGCCCTTGATGGTCCGCAATACCCTTACGTCCAAAGGAACTCCACAGGTCATAGGACCATCTTCCGAGTTCTCGTCAAGGATTATTTCATATTCCACAATCTCCTTAAAATCCTTCCAGTTATCAGTTTCTAAGTATGCTTCCCTGCTGCCCCTAGGCACATAGAGAATAGCGTTGGTGTTGCTACCGGCGAAAATAGCACTACCAATAGATAAAGGATTTTCCCAACTTACTTTAACAGAAGTGAGGCGGTTGCAACTTTGGAATGCCTGAGAACCAATGCTTGTCACACTGCTGGGGATAGTTACGGACTTGAGGTAGTCGCAACTAAAGAACGCAGATCGGCCGATGCTTGTCACGCTATTGGGGATGATCACGGAGGAAAGTACATCGCAATCACGGAATGCCAATTGGCCAATGCTTGTCACGCTGTTGGGGATGGTCACCGAAGTCAGGCTGGAGCAATTACGGAATGCAGAACCGCCAATGGTTTTCACGCTGTTGCCGATGGTGACTGAGGTCAGGCCGCTGCAACCATAGAACGCAGATTGACCGATGCTTGTCACGCTGTTGCCGATGGTGACGGAAGTGAGGCTGGAGCAACCCTCGAACGTCTGATCGCCGATGCTTGTCACGCTGTTGGGGATGGTAACGGAGGTGAGGCTAGAGCAGTATTGGAACACCCGAGATCCGATGCTAGTCACGCTGTTGCCGATGGTGACGGAGGTGAGGCTGGAGCAATCAGAGAACGCCCCATTGTCGATACTTGTCACGCTGTTACCGATGGTGACGGAGGTGAGACCGGAGCAATTTTGGAAGGCATAATCGCCAATACTTGTCAACCCCGTGAAATATTGCAATTCATCAAATGAAGTGATGGCTTCATTGTTTTTAAACACAGTTCCTAAACTGGTGACGGCCGCCGCCTCGTCAAGACTCAGTTCTCCGTCCCCATTAGTATCCCAGTTTTGCACGCAGATGGCCTTTACGTTCTCGTCGGCAAAATTGATATATTCCACAATGTTCTGGAACTCTTTCCAGACAGTAGCCTTCTCGTATGCTTCCTTGCTACCTGCAGGCACATAGAGAATGGCGTTGGCGCAATTGGTGAAGGCAGTAGCATTAATATTAGATATAGGGGTCTCCCAACCTACTTTGACTGAGGTTAGGCTGGTACAATTTCGAAACGCATAAATATCGATGCTTGTCACGGAATTGGGAATAGTCACAGAGGTGAGGCTGGTGCACTCACGGAAAGCAGCATATTCGATGCTTGTCACGCTGTTGGGGATGGTTACTGAAGTCAGGTTGGTGCAATAAGCGAACAAGCTGTTGTTGATAGTTGTCACGCTGTTGGGTATGGTGACAGAGGTCAAGCCGTCGTTACTACCGAATGCACCCATGCCAATGTCTGTCACGCTGTTGGGTATGGTGACAGAAGTCAAGCCGTCGCAATTAGTGAACGCAGACGATTCAATGGTTGTCACGCTGTTGGGTATGGTGACGGAGGTCATGCCAGTGCAATCCTGGAACGCCCTTGCACCTATTTTTGTCACTCTGTATGTTTTACTGTTATAAGTAACTGTTTTAGGAATGTTAATTTTACCTGAATATTCATTAGAATACTCTGTGTAAGAACTCCCGCGATAAGTGACGGCTAATTCTGTATTGTCATTGATAAAATTATAATAGATGGTCACGCCATCAGAATTGGACTCTTCAAAAAAATGGGCAAAAGATGTTGCGCAAACCATGCTTATCAGCGCGGTAAGCAATAATCTATGATTTAGATGTCTCATGGTGGTTTTATTTTTCTCGTTATTAATCATCATTCGTATCAGACTCCTCGTCCTCTTCCCATGAACTCCATGCATCGAAGGTACCAATCTTGGCACTGGGTATGATGTCGCCCTCGTCGTCGTAGCCTCCCCAGTCTATTCCGTTGTTGCTGTGAACGCCGCTGGCAAACATCAGAGGGGTGCCGGGCAACAGGGCGGCACGTACTTCCATCGATGGCTTTATATATCTTTTCTTCATCTTACCACTTTTTTACCGTTAATAATATAGATGCCCTTGGGAAGGCCCTGCAGGCCGTCGGCGCTGTCGGCCACCTTCCGCCCCTGAATGTCGAAGATGGCGGAAGAGGCGGCGGGGCGAACCTCCACGTCCTCTATCCTGTCGGTCGACGACTCGTTGAACATGAACGAAATCTTCGCCGAGGCGGATTCGTTCCTGTCGAGCCTGTCGGCCAGATAGAAGTAGGCGCGGTAGGCCATCATCTTCGTCTTTCCCGTGGAATAGTAGAACTTGTTGGCCGAAACGAACAGGTTGTCGGCAGGAACCACGGTCTGAGCATGATAGATGCCCTTCATGTATCCCTTGCTGACCGTCTGTCCGTCTTCCTCGGTGGTAAATGCAGTCTGCGCATTCTCCTCGTCGGGTACCAGCATGACTTCCGAGGCCGTGAACTCGTCAATGTCGTCAGCAGTCTTGATAAGGTAGGGATGGTTCGCCTCCATGCCGTCGGCTGCATCCACCGGCGCGAAGTTGATCATGATGGAAATCGTCTTGTCGCCCTTCTTCGTCGCCTGATAGTCGCTAAAGTCGGCCAGTTCAACGCTGCCGAAAGCTTCAGAAACCTGCTCGCCCGTCATGGCGAACGGCAGGCAGATGGTGCTCCATTCTCCGCCCTTGATGGTCCGCTGCACTTTCACGTCCATAGTCACAGGATAGCTTGCCGGATCATCTACCGAGGTTTCGTAAAGAATAATTTCTGGGTCATATTCCACAATCTCCTTGAAGTCCTTCCAGTAATCTGCTGCCTGGTAGGCCGACTTGCTGCCTATGGGCACATAGAGGGTGGCATTGGCGCGATTGGTGAAGGTATTATTTCTAATAGTCAAAGGATTCTCCCGTTCCACTTTGACGGAGGTGAGGTTGGAGCAACTGCGAAAAGTGTCACCACCGATGCCTGTCACGCTTTTGGGGATGGTCACCGATGTCAGACTGGAGCAATTATAGAATGCTGCACCTGCTAGAATTGTAACACTATTAGGGATGGTGACAGAGGTCAGGCCACTGCAATTTCCGAACGAATAAGTGCCAATGCTTGTCACGCTGTTGGGGATAGTCACCGATGTCAGGCTGGAGCAATTATAGAACGCAGAACTGCCGATGCTTGTCACGCTGTTGGGGATGGTCACCGATGTCAGGCTGGAGCAATTATAGAACGCAGAACCGCCGATGCTTGTCACGCTGTTGGGGATGGTCACCGATGTCAGGCTGGAGCAATTATAGAACACAGAACTGCCGATGCTTGTCACGCTGTTGGGGATAGTCACGGATGTTAGGCCGGAGCAATTACGGAACGCAGAAGTGTAAATGTTTGTTACGCTGTTAGGGATGGTTACCGAAGTCAGGCTGGAGCAACTGGCGAACGCTGATTGGTTGATGCTTGTCACACTGTTGGGGATGGTCACCGATGTCAGGCCAGAGCAACCTTGGAACGCATATTTGCCTATGCTTGTCACGCTGTTGGGGATGACCAAATCTTTCACTTCTTCGCCATTAAGGTATAAATGCTGGGCATAGTAAAGTGGATTCGCCGCATTTGCGTCAACAAAGGAGATATTGCACCAGGCGGCCAAATCCGAGATATGAACGGAGGACAGGACAGGACAAGCGTTGAAAGCTTGAGCGCCAATGTTTGTCACGCTGTTGCCGATGGTGATGGAGGTCAGACTTGAGCAACTTTGGAACGCATATCCGCTGATGTTTGTCACGCTGTTGGGAATTTCAACAGATGTGAGCCCGGAACGAGAGAATGCACATTGTCCGATGCTTGTAACGCTGTTGGGGATAGTGATTGAGGTGAGGTTGGAGCAATCAAAGAAAGCGTATTCTCCGATGCTTGTCACATTGTATGTTTTCCCGTTATAAGTAACAGTTTTAGGAATGACAACATTGCCAGAATATTCATCAGAAAATTCATTGTAAGAACTGCCTTGATAGCTTACGGCCAACTCTGTGTTGTTGTTAGTAAAAGTGTAGTAGATGGTCTTGCCAGCATTAGCCACTGCAATGTCGTGGGCAAAAGATGTTGCGCACAACATGCTTATCAGCGCGGTAAGCAATAACTTGGAGCACAGGTGCCTCATGGCCGATTTCTTAATGGCCTTGCCGCTGGTGGTCCGCTCATTCAATGTAATGGTATAAGTTGCCATATCAATATCTTTGTTTTGATTATGGGGACAAAGATAATAAGAAGAATCAAGAAAAGCAAAAAATGGGCGGATTATTTTATCATCCCACCGATGACAACGGAGCGTGGGAGTCAACCTTTCCGTATGAAAAGACACATAGTTTTCACCTTTTCAACTTTTCAACTTTCCATTATAAGGATTTTGGAGGTGGCCGAAAATTCGACATAAATACCTTAATATATATATAAATATATATATTTATATATATATTAAATTATGTCACTCCCCTCAAAGGGCTTATAGTAGAAAGTGGAAAAGTAGAAAGTGGAATTCTGCTCGTGACGGTATGCACGACGTGCGTGCATAGTCTGCACGTCGTCGCTCCAGACTCTGCACAATAATGGTGCGCCCTTTGGCCGCGCTCCCTCTAAAGTCTGCATACAACACAAACAAAGTCTGCGCGCCGCGCGCCTAAAGTTCACTTGTATTTAAAACACAAAGACACTAAGGTACAAAGAATCACAGAGGGGAAATAATGGGCCCTAAATTCCACAGCACTTTAGTTTAATATTCTTTATAAATACCTGAGCAACAAAAAGTTGCTCAGGATTTGGTCATGTCAGAAATTTCACTTACCTTAGTGCTGCAAATCAAGACAAGCAACATCATCAATGACATGGCAAAGGTACAACAAAAATCTGAAAAAATCAGCGCTTTTGGCGGAATATTTTTCGTTTTGGACAAATTTGACCGTATTCTGTCCTCTGTAATCGACTCCCACCTAGGACTTCGCAGTAGGCTGATAGGCTATCAGTACAGCGAGATAATACGAGCCGTCTTCTCCGTTTTCTGCTGTGGCGGCGACTGCATGGAAGACCTCAACCTGTATCTGAAGGATGTGCTTAGCGAGCGTCCACATACGCGTGTTCCAAGTGCAGACACGGTGCTGCGCGGCATAGAGGAACTGGCAACGGAGAACATATCATACACGGCAGAAAAGACGGGCAACGTCTATGATTTCAACACAGCTGAGAAACTGAACCAACTGCTCATCAAGCTGTTGCTGGCCACAGGGCAGCTCACGGAGGGAGGCGAGTACGACGTGGACTTCGACCACCAGTTCCTTGAGGCGGAGAAGTATGACAGCAAGCGCACCTACAAGGGCTTTGACGGCTACAGCCCAGGCGTGTTCACCATCGGCGGGCTGATAGCCTATCTTGAGAACCGTGACGGCAATGCGAACGTGCGCTTCATGCAGGCAGAGACTCACCGGCGTTTCTTCGAGATGATGAGGTCGTTCGGCATTCATGTCAGGAGCTTCCGTGCCGACTGCGGCTCCTACAGCGAGGACATTGTGAAGATGGTCATGGAGCATACTGACAAGTTCTACATCCGTGCCGAGCGGCATGCAGGTCTGTATGAGAAGGTGAAGCGGCAGACAGGCTGGACTACGGTGGAGATAGGATTCCAGCAGTACGACGTGCAGTCGTTCCCCTTCGAGAGTTTCGAGGACGTAAAGCATTGCCGCCTCGTCGTGCAGCGGCAGCGCAAGCAGAAGGGAGAGCAACTTGACATCTTCGACGGCGAGTACACATACCGCTGTATATTGACCAACGACTGGGACATGACAGACGAGGAGATCATACAACACTACAACAAGCGAGGAACTGCAGAGCAGGTCTTCGACCGCCAGAACAACGACTTTGGATGGGCACACCTGCCGAAGTCATTCATGAACCAGAACACCGTGTTCCTGCTTATCACCGCCATGGCTGCAAACTTCTACCGATACATCGTGGCATTGCCGCTCATGGCTGTTCTCTTTGGAATCAAGGCCACGGACAGGGTCAAGAGCTTCCTTTTCAGATTCATCGCCGTACCTGCCAAGTGGGTCAGAACGGCAAGGCAGTACAAACTCAACATCTACTCCAACAAGCCATACAAACTTATTTGGGAACACGGATAAAACAACCTTCTTCATTGATGCTTAGGTCAAAGCCTCTCGACCTTACGGGGTAAGGGGAAGGTGTCTGCATACAAGTCAAGCTCAAGCGTTTCTAAGCCCAGAGTCAGACAGAATCGTCATAAGCAAGGACTAAATCAGACAATCGATAATTATTTGCGGATTTTAGGTTTACAAAATATTATCATTCCATCAAACTTTTCACCAACTTTTTTTGCTCTTACATTAACAAATATAGGATCACCAAATATAAAATAGATTAAATCGTCCCGTTTTGCTATCTAATATGTGCGAAACGTCTGCAAATACCCCGAACTGTCGAGCCTGCTGACACTGATATAGGCGGTACTACCATTTATTAAGCACACGACTAAAGGCACGATACCGTCATCCTTGAATAACGGGTTCCATTGTATTATCGACAAAAAAAAGGATTAATTATTTGCAGATTCAAATATATTGCTTACCTTTGCACGCTGAAACATAAACGCTTAAAATCGAAAAGATGAGAAAACTAATGATGATCAGCCTGTTGCTGACAGTCGCCATGGCCTTACAGGCTCAATTGAAAGTAGCCCCGAAGATGCAGAAGGGCACAGTGAAAACGTATGTTACTGAAGCCACCATCACGATTCCCGGACAGGGTGACGTGAAGTTGACGGCAGACTCCAAGTTTACCGTCACTGACGCCACTGCTGACGGCTATGTACTCGAAATGGTGAGCACGGACGTGAAGACGGAGTGCGAGTCGACCAACATCGCCGGCAAGCTGATGGCCGTCGCCGAGGAGATGATGAAGGGTGCCGTGATACGTGCAGCCCTCGACAAGGACGGCAGGATACAGAACATCTTGAACGCTGACGAGGTGAAGGCGAAAATCGACACACAGGCCGACGCCTTCATCGGGCAGTTGTTGACGGAGATGCCCCAGGTGGCACAGATCCTGTCAAAGGACGCCCTGAAGAAGCAGGTGGCCCAGTCGATTACCACCGAAGCCCTTGTGCAGAGCATGCAGGAGGCCACGTCGCCCCTGACGCTCAACGGCAAGACCATCAACACGGGCAGCCAGGAGGAGTTCGTCAGCAAAGAGGGGATGAAGATGAAGCGCCTGTATTTCGTCAACGGCAAGACGGTCATCGCCAACTCCACGATGAATATGTCGGAGGACGAGATGAAGCAGTTCGTCATCAAACAGGTGGAGCAGAATGCTCCCGATCAGGCTCAGATGATCAAGGAGAACATCGACCAGCTGATGTCAACCGGTATGCTGAAGATGGACCACAAGGAGACCGCCACGTACGAACTGCAGGACGACGGCTGGGTGAAGAGCATCAAGAGCGACTCTACCACCGAGACGATGGGACAGCAAGTGGTGACCAAAAGCACCGTCACGCTGAAGTGAAAAACGACAGATCCCAATATATTGAGACAACACATTAAATAACTTATAAGATTATGAAGAAGATCAGAGCTGCCGTCGTAGGTTACGGCAACATCGGAAAGTATGCATTGGAGGCACTGGAGACAGCCCCCGACTTTGAAGTGGCAGGCATCGTGCGCCGCAATGGTGCAGAGAACAAGCCCGCAGAACTGGCACAGTATGACGTGGTGAAGGACATCCGCGACCTGAAGGATGTCGACGTGGCCATCCTCGCCACCCCCACCCGCTCGTGCGAGGAGTATGCCAACATGATCCTGCCCTTAGGCATCAACACCGTCGACTCGTTCGACATCCACACGAACATCCGTGGCTATCGTGAGCGACTGATGAAACTGAACCAGGAGACGAATACCGTCAGCGTGATTGCTGCCGGCTGGGACCCGGGCTCTGACTCCATCGTCCGCACGCTCATGCAGAGCCTCGCCCCGAAGGGTCTCTCGTACACGAACTTCGGTCCCGGTATGTCGATGGGCCACAGCGTGTGCGTACGCTCGAAGAAGGGTGTGAAGAACGCGCTGAGCATGACCATCCCCCTGGGTGAGGGCATCCACCGCCGTATGGTGTATGTGGAGCTGGAAGAGGGTGCCAAGCTGGAGGACGTGACGAAGGACATCAAGGCCGATCCGTATTTCGCCTCCGACGAGACGCATGTGTTCCAGGTGGAGAGCGTCGACGACGTGCGCGACATGGGTCACGGCGTGAACCTCGTGCGCAAGGGTGTCAGCGGCAAAACGCAGAACCAGCGCCTGGAGTTCAACATGAGCATCAACAACCCCGCCCTGACGGGTCAGGTACTGGTCAATGTGGCCCGTGCCTCAATGCGCCTGCAGCCCGGATGTTACACGATGGTCGAGATTCCCGTCATCGACATGCTCCCCGGCGACCGAGCTGATCTGATCGAGCATCTGGTATAATCAATGAAAATATTTATCAAGAATTAGAGAATTTGAGAATTTTTATGTGTGAATAAGAATTTATCTGCTGCTAAATAATTCTCAAATTCTCAAATTCTTGATAATAAAAAAATGATAGGATAGTGAATATTGCAATCTTTGTATCGGGGAGCGGGACGAACTGCGAGAACCTGATTAAGTATTTCAAGGACTCGGAGGTGGTGAACATCGCCCTGGTGGTCAGCAATAAGCCCGATGCCTATGCCCTCGTGAGGGCAGAGAGGCTGGGGGTGCCGACGGCTGTGACGCCCAAGGCCGAACTGAACGATCCGGAGATGATGATACCGCTGCTCAGGAAATACGACATCGGCTTCATCGTCCTGGCCGGATGGCTACCGCTGATACCGAACTTCCTCATCGATGCCTATCCACATAAGATCATCAACATCCACCCTGCCCTGCTGCCGAAATACGGTGGCAAGGGGATGTGGGGGCACCATGTGCACGAGGCCGTGAAGGCGGCGGGAGAGACGGAGACGGGTATGACCGTCCATTGGGTGACACCCGTCTGCGATGCGGGAGAGATCATCGCCCAATACCGCGTAACCCTCTCACCTAACGATACAGTGGACGACATCGCGGAGAAGGAACATCAACTCGAAATGAAATACTTCCCCAAAGTCGTGGAAGACGTTATTAAAAACGCTGCGGATTAGTTTTCCGCAGCGTTTTTCAGTATCTCTGACAGGGTCGGATGGATATGGACCATGTCGGCGAGTTCGTCGATGGTGGTATGCTTGCACATCAAGACAGAAAGTTCTTGGACGATGTCGGCGGCGTGGGCGCCGTAGGCGTGGCAGCCGAGAATGAGGCCGTTCTTCAGACCACCCCGCCCTTCGGGCACCCCTCCTAACTTAGGAGGGGAAATGAATAGTTTAAGCATTCCCTCGGTCGCGTTCATGGCAAGGGCTTTGCCGTTGGCACGCCAGAAGGACTTCTTACAGACGTAGGCGATACCCTGTTCCTTGAGTTGGTCCTCTGTGGGTCCTACACAGGCTGCCTCGGGCTCGGTGAAGATGGCAGCAGGCATGATGTCCAACCATTTACGATTTACAGATTGACGATTTACGATTTTCTTGACGACGTAGACAGCCTGGGCCTCTGCGGCGTGAGCAAGCATCTGACGGCCGTTGACATCGCCAATGGCAAAGACTTTGAACTTTGTGATTACCTCAAAGTCATCATCGACGGGGATGGCGCCGTTGGGGGCGAGGGTGATGCCTAAAGCTTCGAGGTTCAGGCCATCGGTACGGGGTTTGCGACCCGTGGCCATCAGAATAACATCGGCATCGAGATCGGCGATATTCTCTACGGCCGTCTTCATCTTGAAGGTGATGCCCTGCTTCTCCAAGTACTTGCGCAGACGTTTGGCGATGTCGCTGTCGAGGGCAGGCAGACACTCCTTCAAGTATTCGATGACTGTCACCTCAGAACCGAAACGACGGAAGACACTTGCAAACTCCATACCGATGACGCCGGCACCGATGATGGTGAGGCGCTTAGGCAGGGTGTCGAGTTGGAGGAGTCCTGTGGAATCAACGACACGGGGATCATCCTTGCCCTTGATGGGCAGCCATTTGGTCTCGGAGCCGGTGGCGATGATAACATTGTCAGCTTCATAACGCTCGCCGCCACCCTGAATTCTCACAATGGGGACTGTCCCTTCTGTGAGATTTTCAAAATAGGCGTTCTCACGGATGAGGGTGATGTTGGGGTGAGAAAGGATACCCTCGACCCCAGCACGGAGTTGGGAGACGACCTGAGCCATACGTTCACGGGCCTCTTCGAAGGTCTTGGAATGGACGTAGGTCTTCGTGGGGATGCACCCGACATTTAGGCACGTGCCTCCGACGTCAGAACCTTCGAAGATCGTGACCTTCAGGCCTTGCTTGGCGGCATATTCAGCGGCGCGATAGCCTCCAGGGCCGGCGCCAATAATAATCAAATCAGTTTTAGACATAGTAATTACTCTGTCTTCATTTGTTTATATGTGGTGACGGGATGCTTCGCGGCGAGGACGTCGTCGACACGGCCGATGGGCGTCGTATGAGGAGCGGACTTCACCGTGTCAGGATCGGTCTTCGCCTCCTCGGCGATCTGACGCATCACGGTGATGAAACCGTCGAGCGTCTCCTTCGACTCGTTCTCCGTCGGTTCGATCATCAACGACTCGTGGAAGAGCAATGGGAAATAGATGGTGGGCGCATGATAGCCGTAGTCGAGCAGACGCTTCGCCACATCCATCGTGGTCACACCCGTTGACTTGTCTTTCAGTCCGTCGAACACGAACTCATGACAGCAGGTTGTGTCGATGGGCAACTCATAGACATCCTTCAGCGACTCCTTGATATAGTTCGCATTGAGCGTAGCCAAGGGACCCACCTCCTTGATATGCTCACGACCTAAAGAGAGGATATAGGCATAGGCCCGCATCATCACGGCGAAGTTGCCGTTGTAGGGCGACACGTATGGGAAGAATTCCTGTAGTCCCTCACGCACACCAACAGGACCGCTGCCAGGACCACCACCGCCATGAGGCGTCGAGAAGGTCTTGTGGAGGTTGATGTGCATCACGTCGAAGCCCATATCACCAGGGCGACAGGCACCCAACATGGGGTTCAGGTTTGCCCCGTCGTAGTACATCAGACCGCCACAGTCGTGGATGAGCAGCGCAATCTCAGGGATGCTCGTCTCAAAGAGGCCGAGGGTGTTGGGATTGGTCATCATCATGGCGGCGATATTAGGGCCGTGTAGGGAAATTAGGGATTTTAGGTCTGTTAGGTCGACGAGACCGTCGGAACCAGACTTCACCTCAATGATCTCCAGTCCGCAGACGGCAGCCGAGGCGGGGTTCGTGCCGTGGGCAGAATCGGGCACGATCACTTTCTTGCGCTGCAGGTCGCCATGAGCGCGGTGATAGTTGTCGATGGTCATCAGACCCGTCAGTTCACCGTGGGCACCGGCATAGGGTTTGAAGGTGAAGTGGTCCAGTCCCGTGAGGGCACAGAGCGACTTCTCCAAGAGGATCACCAGCGCCCTGGCACCCACCACCGTAGGCTCGGGCTGCAAGGGGTGCAGGTTCTGGAACTGCGGCAGGGCAGCCATCTCCTCATTGATCTTGGGGTTGTACTTCATCGTACAGGAGCCGAGGGGATAGAAGCCCGTATCGACGCCGAAGTTATTATTAGAGAGGTTCGTGTAGTGGCGCACCACCGTCAGCTCGTCGCACTCAGGCAGCGCGGCCTCTTCGGCACGGCACAACTCCTGGGGAATCTCGTAATCGCCGAAATTGTTCCTTGGCAGACTGTAACCTCTGCGACCTTCCTTCGAGAGTTCGAAGATCAGGTTTCCATATAATCGATTATTCATTTCCGTGCCTAAATTAATTTCACGAGGTTGTCTATTTCTTCCTTGGTACGCTTCTCCGTGACGGCAAAGAGGAATCCCTCTTCAAACCGCACGCCTCCCATTATGCCAGCATCGATGAAACGCTGGTAGAGGGCGTTGGTGTCACCATCGTACTTCACATAGAACTCATTGAAGAACGGCTTGTCGTATCCGAGAGAGAAATGTCCCGTCTTCAACAGTTCGTCGCAGAGGTAGTGGGCGCCGGCGTAGGACAGCTGGGCTGCCTCTTTCAGACCCTGCTTACCCATGAGCGACATATAAACCGTCACCCAGAGTGCCATCAGGCTCTGATTGCTACAGATGTTCGACGTGGCCTTCTGACGGCGGATATGCTGTTCGCGAGCCTGGAGGGTAAGCACAAAGGCACGCTGGTCTCTATTATCCTTCGTCATACCGACGATACGGCCCGGCATCTTGCGGATGAGTTTCTCCGTACAGCACATATAGCCTACGTATGGGCCACCAAACTGCATGGGAATGCCAAGAGACTGGCCATCACCCACAGCGATATCTGCCCCCCACTCGACCGGAGTCTTCAACACGGCTAAGTCTGCAGCCACGCTATCCATAATGAAAAGAGCCTTGCTGTCGTGGCAGGCATCGGCAAAGCCCGTGAAATCCTCCACGATGCCATAGACATTCGGCTGCTGCACGATGACTCCGGCCACGCCACCCTCAGCCAGACGCGCCTTCACATCATCGAGACTCGTAGCACCGTCCTTGACGGGCAGCACCTCGATTTCGATACCCTGATGCAGGGCGTAGGTCTTCAGCACGTCAAAGGTAAAGGGGTTCAGGCAGCCTGACACTAATACCTTGTTCACTTTCTTGCCTGCGGCCACCGCCATCATCATCGCCTCAGCACAGGCCGTCGTGCCGTCGTACATCGAGGCATTGGAGACATCCATGCCCGTCAGTTCGGCCATCATCGACTGGTACTCGAAGATATAATGCAGCGTGCCCTGAGAGATCTCAGCCTGATACGGGGTGTAGGAGGTCAGGAACTCTGAGCGCTGCAACAGACTGGGAATGACGGAGGGTGTGTAGTGGTCATAGACGCCCATACCGGCAAAGCAGGTCAGTTGTTTGTTCTCCTCTCCGAGTTTCTCGAAGAGTTGTCTTACCTCCATCTCGCTGGCGGCCCTGGGCAACTCGTAGTCGCCTTTGAAGCGGATGCTCCCAGGTATCTGGGCATAGAGTCCGTCGAGACTCTCTACCCCCATCTTCGCCAGCATCGCCTGCAGGTCATCACTTGTATGTGGGAAATATTTGTACATAATTCTTTCTTTTGGCACGGATTACACGGCTCTCTCATGAGAGACACAGCTTTTCTACGCGCAGCAGCCGCGTCTTTATTTATAAAGCTGTGTAATCCGTGCCTAATTATTATTTACTACAAAAAGCTTCGTAGGCCTTAGCATCCATGAGGTTGTCGAGGTCGGACTTGTCGGAGAGTTCCACCTTGATGATCCAGTTCTCATAGGCATCCTGATTGATCAGCTCGGGCTGGTCCTCGAGAGCCTCATTGATCTCTATGACCTTTCCGCTGACGGGAGAAATCAGGTCGGAGGCAGCCTTGACGCTCTCCACGGCACCAAACTCCTCACCAGCTTCCACCTCGTCATCCACCTCGGGCATATCGACATACACCACGTTGCCTAATGCATTCTGGGCATAGTCTGTGATACCCACGAAACCAAAGTCACCTTCTACTCTTACAAATTCGTGCGACTCCGAGTAGTAGAGTCCTTCAATTACTTTTGACATAATGATATTTCTTTAAAATCTACTATTTCTTTTTACTACAACATTGACAACTTTGACAACTTTTTCTATGCCACAAAGTGGCATCCTTTGTAAATGTTGTCTTAGTTGTCATAGTTGTCGTTTTACTATTTCCTATAACTCTTGTTGTAGAATTGCTTTTTCACGACCTTGCCAGGGAAGACCTTCTTGCGGATCTGGATCTGCACCTCGGTGTCGAGATTGGCATAGGCGGCATCGACGAGGGCCATACAGACACTCTTGTCGGAGGAGAGAGTGTGATAGCCCGTGGTTACTTCGCCAATAGGTTCACCAGCCATATTCAGGACGGTATAACCGTGACGGGGGATGGCCTTGTCGAAGAGTTCGATGCCCACGAGTTTCTTGGCCGGACCCTCAGCCTTCTGCTTGGCGAGCGCCTCCTTGCCGATAAACTCAGCCTTGTCGAGTTTCACGAACATACCCAGTCCTGCCATGATGGGCGTAATATTTTCTGACAGTTCATCGCCATAAAGCGGCAGACCCACCTCAAAGCGGAGGGTATCACGACAGCCGAGTCCACAAGCCTGGACACCTGCGGCAATCAGTTTGTCCCAGCACTCACGGATATAGTCGTGCGAGGCATAGATCTCAAAGCCGTCCTCACCGGTATAGCCTGTTCTGGAGATGATGAGTTGTGGAGTGAGGAGTGAGGAGTGAGGAGTGAGATTACTTTGGAGGGTATTATCAGCCATAGGACTATTCTCACTCCTCACTCCACACTCCACACTCCACGATTTACAGGTGTAGAACACCATTTCCTTACACGGAATCCCCAGTACCGTCTCGACGGTATACTCTGACTCAGGTCCTTGGATGGCAATCTGGCCATAGTAGTCCGAGCGGTTCTGCAAGTCGATGTCGAAACCCTCGGCCTGCTGTTGCATCCACGCCCAGTCCTTGTCGATGTTCGCGGCATTAATCACGAGGAAGAAGTCGTTCTCGCCCATCTTATACACCAAGAGGTCGTCGACCGTTCCACCGTTCTCGTAGCACATCATACCATAATAGATCTTTCCCACAGGTGCACCAGCCACATCGTTGGTGAAGATATGCTGCACATAGCGCTCCGCATCCTTACCTTTCACCGTCACTTCCCCCATGTGGGAGACATCGAAGAGGCCTACGTGCTCCCTGACTGCAAAATGCTCTGGGGCGATGCCTGCATTCTGATAGAGCAGCGGCATATCGAAGCCACCGAATGACACCATCGTTGCACCAAGTGACACGTGCTTGTCGTGCAAGCAGGTCACCTTGTCTTTCTTTTCAAGTTCTTGTCTAATACTCATAGATTTTATTTATTTCTTGTTCTGTCAGCTTTCGCTCACCTTGGCAAAGGGTTTCGCGGATCAGCGCCTTCACCTCGTCGAGACTCAGCGACGTATAGTCTTTTAATAAGGTGATACGCTGGCGCACGCTCTGGATACCTTTCTTCTCCAGTTTCTCCGGACCAGGGGTGATGGCATTGAGCATGTGCTCCATATTCGTGTCGTAGAGCATCGTCGAATGTACGATACAGCCCTTGGCGGTCTTTCTGCAAGCCGTACCACAGAGTTTCCTGTCACCAATCATGATGTCGTTATGAGTAGTGCCCGTCGCCTCGATACCCATCTTCCTGAGCACCAGCAGCACCATCGTCACAAAGCGGTTAAAGGCAAAGCCCACATTTTCTTCTCTCGTCACAAACGACAGCATCAGGTTGTCCTGATCGGCATACACGCAGCCACCACCGCTCTTCCGCTGATACACCTTGATGCCATGCTCACGACAATAGTCAAGGTTCACCTCGTTCTCCACCACCTGATTGCGGCCATAAACCACGCTGGGTTCCACCTGCCACATGAACAGGTATTCCTCATCGTCACCCGCTATGTGCTGTGCCAGATAGTCTTCCATCGCCAAGTAAAACGACAGCGGACGGATCTCCTTATCAGGTAGCCCAATATATTTCATGCTGCAAATTTATTACTTTTTTATGTAATATCCAATAAGCAAGTGTTAATCTTCCATAAGAAACAAAACATAAATACATTTAAAATTGACGACAAAGATAATGACAATTGCGAATTTATCATTATATTTGCACCAAGAATAAGCAATTAAAGGTATGAAAGATTTCATTGGAGAAATGGTGGGGACGTTCATCCTCACGTTCTTAGGCTGCAGCAGCGTGGCCGTGTCCGTACTTTTCGGAGAATATAACAGCATCTTTCAGATCGGGCTCGTGTGGGGTATTGCCGTGACGCTCTCCGTCTTCCTGACGCGACACATCTGCTATGCCCACCTGAACCCTGCCGTGTCGGTGGCGATGGTCGTAGCCGGCAGGATGAAGGCAAACATGCTGCCAAGTTATTTTGCGGCCCAGTTCCTGGGCGCCATCATGGCGGGAACGATGCTCTACATCTTGTTCGGCCCGTCCATTGCGCAGTACGAACTGACGCACGACATAGTGAGGGGCACCACCGCCTCGGTAGATACTGCCCGTATGTTCGGCGAGTTCTATCCCAACCCCGGCGATGCCAACGCCAGCGTCTCGCTACCCCTCGCCATGCTGGCAGAGGGCTTCGGCACCATGATGCTCGTCCTCTTCATCTTCGGCCTGACGGAGGACTGCAACGTGGGCAAGCCCTCGTCCGACCTGCAGCCGTTGTTCATCGGTCTCGCCGTAGCGAGCATCATCTTCTTTGTGGCTCCGCTCACGCAGGCCTGCCTCAACCCAGCCCGTGACTTCGGTCCGCGCCTCGTGGCCTATCTGGCAGGATGGGGTCATGCCGCCCTGCCCGATGCCGTCGGCGGCTGGTTCTGGGTCTATATCCTCGCGCCCATCCTCGGTAGCACCGTCGCTGCAATCCTTTTCAAATTCATACTGGAACCTATCAACAAGAACAAGGATTAACAACAACAGAAAAAGTCCTTCTGTTAAAAAAAATATCTAAAAAAGATACTATGTCTGAAAAAATGTGTATCTTTGCAGCAAAATAACAAAATCGAAAGTGGAAAAGACTGAATTTACACTACTCAATAAGATCCAATACCCTGAGGATTTACGCAAGTTGTCGGTGGACGATTTGCCACAGCTATGCAAAGAACTACGCGAGGACATCGTGGAGGAGGTGGCGGTCAATCCCGGCCATCTGGCATCGAGCCTCGGCGTGGTGGAGATTACTGTGGCGCTGCATTATGTCTACGACACGCCAGAAGACCGCATCGTCTGGGATGTGGGGCATCAGGCATACGGTCATAAGATCCTGACAGGCCGTAGGGAACAGTTCTGTACCAACAGAAAACTGGGTGGTATCAAGCCCTTCCCCTCACCAGAGGAGAGTGAGTACGACACCTTTGCCTGCGGTCATGCGAGCAACTCGGTATCGGCAGCCTTAGGAATGGCTGTGGCTGCGAAGCTCGAAGAGAAGAAGGACCGTCATGTGGTGGCGGTCATCGGCGACGGTGCCATGAGCGGCGGACTGGCCTTCGAGGGTCTGAACAACGCCTCGTCGAGCCCTAACGACCTGCTGATTATCCTCAACGACAACAACATGTCGATAGACCGTTCGGTGGGTGGCATGAAGCAGTATCTGCTGAACCTGAGTACTAACGAGACATACAACGCCCTGCGCTTCAAGGCCTCACGCTGGATGAACCGCAAGGGTATGCTCGGCGACGAACGGCGCAAGGGCCTCATCCGTCTGTCGAACGCCCTGAAGAGTGCCATCTCGCACCAGCAGAACATCTTCGAGGGTATGAACATCCGCTACTTCGGACCTTTCGACGGACACAACGTGAAGGAGCTCGTGCGCATCCTCAAACAGATCAAGGACATGAAGGGTCCGAAGCTGCTGCACCTGCACACCCAGAAGGGTCACGGCTATGCCCCAGCGGAGAAGGATGTGACCATCTGGCACGCCCCTGGCAAGTTCAATCCGGACACAGGTGAGCGTATCGTGGACAACGACCCTAACAAACCCCAGAAATATCAGGACGTGTTTGGCCATACCCTTCTGGAACTGGCCAAGCAGAATCCGAAGATCGTGGGCGTGACGCCCGCCATGCCCTCCGGCTGTTCGATGAACATCATGATGAGGGAGATGCCTGAGCGCACCTTTGACGTCGGTATCGCCGAAGGTCATGCCGTCACCTTCTCCGGCGGAATGGCGAAAGACGGACTGCAGCCTTTCTGCAATATCTACAGCGCCTTTGCCCAGAGGGCCTTCGATAACATCATCCACGATGTGGCGCTGCTGAACCTGAACGTCGTGTTCTGTTTCGACCGTGCAGGACTGGTGGGTGAAGACGGACCTACGCATCACGGTGCCTTCGACCTCGCTGCCCTGAGGCCGATCCCGAATCTCACCATCTCGTCGCCGATGGATGAGCACGAATTGCGAAGACTGATGTACACAGCACAACTGCCAGACAAGGGACCATTCGTGATACGATACCCAAGAGGCGGCGGCGTGCTGCAAGACTGGCGTTGTCCGTTTGAAGAGATCAAGGTGGGTACAGGCCGCAAGCTGAAAGACGGCGATGATGTGGCTGTGCTGAGCATCGGTCCAATCGGCAACAACGTCACGGAGGCCATCAAGATATTGAAGGAGTCAGGAGTCGGGAGTCAGGAGTCAGGAGCCAGGAGTCGGGAGTCTGGAGTCGGGAGTCAGGAGTCTGTATCCGTCGCCCACTATGACATGCGCTTCTTGAAGCCCATCGACGAGCAGATTCTCGAAGAGGTGGGCCGTAAGTTCAAGCGCATCATCACCGTTGAGAATGGTGTGAAGCAGGGCGGACTTGGCTCTGCCGTGCTGGAATGGATGAACGATCACGGCTACTCGCCCGAGGTCATCCGCTTAGGTTTGCCTGACCAGTTCGTGGAGCACGGCAAGGTATGCGAACTGAACAAGATCGTCGGCCTCGATCCAGAAAGCATCGCCAAGGCGATCCTGATGCTGCCGCAGCAGTAATCATAAAGTTTTTCGCAAGCTCAAGCATAAATGCAAAATTCAAAGTTCAAAGTCGAATGAAGATAGTCATTGTCGGTGCAGGTGCCGTAGGAACTCACTTGTCGAAGTTGTTGTCGCGAGGCCACCAGGACTGTGTGCTTATCGACGACAATGAGGAACGTCTGGCTAAACTCAGCGAGTATGACGTGATGACCTATCAGGCATCACCCACCAGTATCAAGGCTCTGAAGGAGGCAGGGGCACAGAATGCCGACCTCTTCGTTGGTGTGACACCCGAGGAAAGCATCAACATGAATGCCTGTATCCTCGCCCACGCCCTGGGAGCGAAGAAGACCGTGGCCCGTATCGACAACTACGAATACCTGTCGCAAGACCTGCAGCCGTTTTTCAAGAACCTGGGCATCGACTCCCTCATCTATCCCGAAGTCTTAGTGGCGACGGACATTACGAACAGCCTGAAACTGTCGTGGGTGCGCCAGCGGTGGGACGTCCACGGTGGCGCCCTCATCCTCTTGGGCGTGAAGATCCGCGAGACGGCAGAGATCCTGAACCAACCGCTGAAAGACCTCTGCGGTCCTGACGATCCCTATCACATCGTAGCCATCAAGCGTGGCGGCGACACGCTTATTCCTGGCGGTCTCGACGAACTGCGCGTCAACGACCTCGTCTACTTCATGACCACCAAGGAGTACATCCCCTATATCCGTAAGATCGTGGGCAAGGAGCACTATGCCGACGTGAAGAACGTGATCATCATGGGTGGTGGCAAGTCGGCTGTCCGTGCAGCCCTCACCATCCCTAACTATATGAATCTGAAAATCATCGAGAAGGACGCCCAGCGCTGCGAGAAGCTCAACGAACTGTTCGAGCGCGAGGATGCGATGGTGATCCACGGTGACGGTCGCGACCTCGGACTGCTCGAGGAAGAAGGCATCCGCCATACCCAGGCCTTCGTAGCCCTGACGGGTAATGCCGAGACCAATATCCTCGCCTGTCTGACGGCAAAGAAACTCGGAGTGCGGAAGACCGTCGCAATGGTCGAGAACCTCGACTACGTGAGTATGGCCGAAGAACTGGACATCGGTACGATCATCAACAAGAAGACCATCGCCGCGAACCATATCTTCCAGATGATGCTCGAGGCCGACGTCGACAACCTGCGCTCGCTGATGCTCGTGGATGCCGACGTGGCAGAGTTCACGGCTGCCGAAGGATCGAAGGTGACGAAGAGACCCGTGAAGGACTTAGGACTGCCCTTCGGTGCCACCATCGGCGGACTGGTGCGCAACGGTACTGGTATGCTCGTCAATGGTAACTCCCAGATACAGGCAGGCGACAGCGTGATGGTGTTCTGCCACGAACAGAATATCAATCAGATTGAGAAGTTCTTCAAGAAATCTTCCCTCTTTTGATGAATCTTTAGCTTCCGCCACAGAGTAATCATAAAGTTCAAAGCTCAAAGTTCAAAGTTCAAAATGATTAACTTCCGTATCATCTGCAAGATCATCGGCTCGCTGTTGTTCATCGAGGCCTTCTTCATGACCTGGTGCGCAGCGATGGCTTTCTACTTCCACGAGGAAGACCAGATTGCCTTCCTGATGTCTTTGCTGATCACCTTCGGAAGCGGATTCTTCTTCCTGCTGTGGGGACGGGACGCCGAGAACATGCTGAGCCGAAAAGACGCCTTCCTGCTGGTGACAGCCGTGTGGGTCATCTTCTCCCTCTTTGGTACGTTCCCCTTCCTCATCCACGGCAGCATCACCAACTTCACCGATGCCTACTTCGAGACGATGTCTGGCTTCACCACGACAGGTGCCACGATCATCGACGATGTGGAGGTGCTGCCCCACGGTATCCTGTTCTGGCGATCGCTTATGCAATGGATCGGCGGCTTGGGAATCGTCTTCTTCACCATCGCCATCCTCCCGTCGTTAGTGGGAGGAAGTGTGAAGGTGTTCGCTGCCGAGGCGACGGGTCCCGTGAAGGCGAAGATGCACCCAAGGCTGACGACGACGGCAAAGTGGATCTGGTCTATCTATCTGCTGCTGACCATCGACTGCGGCATCGCCTTCTGGCTGGCAGGCATGAACTGGTTCGACGCCACGAACTACTCGATGACAACCACGGCCACAGGCGGTTTCGCGATCCACAACGACTCGCTGGCGTATTTCCACAATCCCGCCATCGACTATATCGCCATCGTCTTCCAGTTCCTGGCCGGCATCAACTTCACGCTGCTCTATGCCTCGATCTTCAAGTCGAAGTTCGCCGCCCTGTTCAAGAACTCGGAGTTCAAGCTCTATATCTGCATCCTGCTGCTGTCGGCAGCGGGTATTGCCACCGTACTCTACCTCCAGTTAGGCTATGAACTGGAGCCCGCCATCCGCAGCAGTCTCTTCCATGTGGTGTCGTTTATGACCACCACGGGTATGTTCAACGACGACGTAGCGCTGTGGCCCCATATCACGTGGATCATCCTTGGTGCCGTGATGTTCGTCGGAGGCTGTGCCGGCAGTACCAGCGGCGGATTCAAATGCATCCGTGCGGTGATGACGCTGAAGTCACTCCGCAACAACTTCCGTCAGATCCTCCACCCCAACGCCGTGCTGCCCGTAAGGATCAACGGCCAGAGTGTGCCACAGGCCAGAATGGTAGCCCTGTTCTCCTTCTTCACGCTCTTCATACTGATGATTCTCGTCACCGCAGGCATTATGCTCCTGTCGGGCATCGATATGATCAACAGCATTGTCATCGCCCTGAGTTGTGTCAGTAATATCGGTCCCTCGCTGAGCACGGACATCGGAGCGAACATCTCATGGTCTGGGATGCCAGACTTCGTGAAGTGGACCCTTTGCCCGCTGATGCTGATGGGCCGTCTGGAGATTATGACGGTGCTCGTGCTCTTCACAAGGAGCTATTGGAAAGAAAATTAAGCCCCCTAAGTTAGGGGGCCACAGGGGTCTGAACAAGCGCAGTACCCCTAACAGCAATGATAAAGGTCTGATAAACGCTTGTTCAGACCCCCAACCCCCTAACTTAGGGGGCTTATACAATGTACATATTTGAACCATTACTGAAACAAACGATTTGGGGAGGCGACAAGATCATTCCCTTCAAACACCTGAATACCCGTCTGGACCATGTCGGCGAGAGTTGGGAGATCTCAGGTGTTAGCGGCAGCGAGACCATCGTCGCCAACGGCCCGGATAAAGGCAAGAGCCTCAACCAACTGGTGCGTGAGCAGAAAGGACTGCTCGTCGGCAAGGAGAACTATGAGCGCTTTGGCGATGAGTTCCCATTGCTCATCAAGTTCATCGATGCCCGTCAGAACCTCAGCATCCAGGTACACCCCGATGATGAGGTCGCCCGCCGCCACGGTAAGGATCACGGCAAGACGGAGATGTGGTATTGTGTCGGTGTGCAGGAGTGCAAGAGTGCCCACCCTTACCTTTATAACGGTCTGAAACAGCAAATCACCCCTGAGCAGTACAAACAGATGGTTGCCGACGACACCATCACCGAAGCCCTGGCCCGCTACGATGTTCACGAGGGAGATGTCTTCTTTATCCCTGCAGGGCGCATCCACGCCATCGGTTCCGGATGCTTCGTCACGGAGATCCAGCAGACTTGCGACGTCACTTACCGCATCTACGACTACAAGCGTAAGGACAAGAACGGCAACTGCCGCGAACTGCACACAGAGTTAGCTGCCGAGAGCATCGACTATAACGTGCTGCCGAGTTACCGAACGGAATACGCCACCATCAAGAACGAGGGGGTACAACTGATCACCTGTCCCCACTTCACCACCGCCGTCTACGACCTGACGGAGCCGATGACGCTCGACTACACCGATCTTGATTCATTTGTCATCCTGATTGCCGTCAAGGGCGAGGGTAAACTCATCTGCGAGGATGAAGAGCAGCCCTTCCGTATGGGTGACACCGTCCTCCTCCCTGCCACGACGAAAGAAGTCAAGGTCGAGGGCACCGTCAAGTTCTTAGAGACTTTTGTTTAATTTTTGGCACGGATTACACGGATTAACACGGCTTTTTCATATAGCGCAGCCAGCCGTGTCTTTATTTATAAAGCCGTGTAATCCGTGCCTAAATAATTTCTTATGTCTTCCTGTATGCGGCGGAACTGCTCAGAGGCCATATAGCCGCTGTTCTTCTTGAGCATCACCTTGATGTCCTGGAGCGAGTTCTCGTAGCAGGTCATCTCATTCTGCTTCTGTGTCTGGTGGGCTCTGGCACGGTTGATCTCCGTCTGCCGCTCCTGACGCAGCAGGTTACACACCTTCGAGAGTATCGGCGACACAACGGTGTCGAACAGATGATGTCCCTGTATATATAAATAGGTGGTCTGCGGCGTCACGCCCAGCGCCTTGATGCTCTCCTTTGTGGCCAGGTATTCCTCCTTGGCATCAGGATACTGGCGTTGCAGTTCGTTGATCTTCGTATGCACTTTGCGCCTCACGTTCTCTATCGACGGCCCCGGAGTCATCACGTTGAAGCCTCCAGGATCGGCGATGCGGTTGAAATCCGTGATGGTGAACTTTGGATAGTTGCCGTTGCGATACACCATAACCGACCAGACGAACAGCGGGAAGATGGCTTCAGAGAACTGCCGGAAGTACTCACGGAAGTCGAAGATGCGATGGTCGTTGAGCGTCACGGAGACGCAGACATTATGCAACGACGGCGCATAGCACTGGAAGTTCTCGATGGCATAGACATAGGTATGGAACACATACGGACTCTCCAGCACCTGCTGTGACGAATGGGTCGCGCCCTGCATCAGATAGTCGTAGTCGGCATCAACACAGGCTATCATATCCTTGCCCAACGGCTCTCCACGGAGGAAGTTCATCAGCACCGACTTCTTTCCACGGGTGAGATTGCGCTTCGACGGCAGCATCACCTCGAAATAGCGTTTGTCGTCCTCAAATTCCGAGAGCACCGTGCGCCAGAAGTAGATATCATCATAACTCTCGACATAGGCCACAATCCTATGTCTCGCCTTCTTTGATGTCAGCGCGTTCGCCGCCTCGAAATAACGGCTGTTGATATTATCCCTTAATCGGTTCGCCATCAGTTCATCTTTTTGCAACGGACTACAGGACTAAAGGACTTTATTCATTTGTTAAGTCCTGTTGTCCGTTGCTAAATTTATACTGTTATGTCCGTAACCTCCGTCACGCTGTCGACCCAGCCGTTCATGACGACGGCAGGCGAATGCGTGGTCAGGATGATCTGCACGTTCGGATTCAGTTCCAGACAGAGGTCGATGATGCGCTTCTGCCACTCGATATGGAGCGACACCTCCGGCTCGTCCATAAAGAGCACATACGGCAGGTTGTCCTCCACCAGCACCGTGAGCAGGATGGCCAGGATCTGCTTCTCACCACTCGACAGCTGATAGGGCACCAGCGTCTCACCAATCTGCGAGAAGCGTATCTCGTTCTCCGTCCTGACGATTGTCTTGCCCGTATCCGTGAACAGGTCGTCGACGATATCCTGGAAGCGGCTCTTCTTCTGCGACAGCTGCTGGGCGGCATCGGCGTGTCCCTGCTGCAGCTGCTCGATGATACGGTTGCCGATGTTCACCTGATAGTCGAGGTACTTCCGCTGCAAGTGGAAGAGCTGGAAGTCGAGTGCCGAACGGATACGGGCGTCCACCATGTTCAGCGTCTCGTTGTCGAGCATCGGAGAGTCGAGCGAGCGGATGATGTCGAAGCGGATGTGCGTGGCATCGGCAGGCTCCACATCGATATGCACCCCCTTCAGCAGGTGGTTGATGATGTCGCCGTTGGTGTTCACGCTCTTGATGATCTTGTTGAGGATGGTGCTTTTGCCCACACCGTTGATACCGCTCAGGATATTCACCTGACGGTTCAGTTCCCACACCACGTGTTTCTTCCCGCTCCAGAGCGAGTCGATCTCTATCCGTCGGATATAGTCAGCATACTTTTGCATAGTCGTAGGTATTTATGGGGGCAAATATACACAAAAAAACCGAAAGTCCAAAACTTTCGGTTAATTATTTGCGTAAATTGTTATTTGCTCTTGAATATTCCCGGATATTCGCCCAGATGCCAGAAGTTCTGCACGGCGATATCGAAGATCAAATTCGTATAGCCCGGTATGGTCTGCGAGGAACTGCTGCTATTGCCGGAGGCGCCATAGGCTAACTGATAAGGGATATGAACGCGCCAGCGGTCGCCGACGTGCATATTCATCAGGGCCGTGCCAAATCCGGTGACGACATCTGCGGGCGAGAAATCCACAAACTCGGCGGTCTGCCAGTCAAAGTCACCAAGGTATGTCTGGTCGAACACGTAGCCATCCGTATAACTCTTCGTCGGGATATACCGTCCGCGATAGGCCACACGCACTTCGTCCGTAAACATGGGACTCTCCGTACCACTGCCCTTCTCCAGCAACTCCACGTAGATGTAGTCCCAGATCTCAAGCCCAGACTGCTGCTCATTCTTCGTATAGGTCAGGATCTTGCGATACCAGCCACCGTTAGTCCTGGTAGCCCACTGGTCCGTCTTCCCGTCGTTGCGCTCCTTCCAGTTGTCGAACTCTCCTTCCTCATCGTTCTCCTCACTACAGGCGCATACGCTAAATGATAAATGACAAATGATGAATGATAAACCAATCATCCTCATCATACTGCCTTTCATCACTTGCTTTACAATACCCCACATATCTTTCTCATTTATCATTCATCATTTAGGGCGAAGCCCGCCTTACTGAAGTTTCTTCAGCAGGCTTGCGATGCTCACCTTATCCTCGATGATGCCATTGAGCTCGCTGATGGCCACGCGCTCCTGCTCCATCGTATCGCGGAAACGCAGGGTGACGCAGCCGTCGTTCAGCGTGTCGTGGTCAACGGTGACACAGTACGGCGTGCCGATGGCGTCCTGACGACGATAGCGCTTACCGATAGAGTCCTTCTCGTCATACTGACAGTTAAAGTGGAACTTCAGCTGGTCGATGATCTCACGGGCCTTCTCAGGCAGACCGTCCTTCTTCACCAGCGGCATCACGGCACACTTCACAGGAGCCAGGGCTGCGGGCAACTTCAGGACTACGCGGGTCTCGCCGTTCTCCAACTTCTCCTCCTCAAAGGCGTGGCACATGATGCTCAGGAACATACGGTCCACACCGATAGAGGTCTCGATGACATACGGCGTATAGCTTTCGTTGGTCTGAGGATCGAAGTACTTGATGCTCTTGCCAGAATATTTCTCATGCTGCGAGAGGTCGAAGTTCGTGCGGCTGTGGATACCCTCCACCTCCTTGAAGCCGAACGGCATCTTGAACTCGATGTCGGTAGCGGCGTTGGCGTAGTGAGCCAGCTTGTCGTGGTCATGGAAACGGTAGTTCTCAGCGCCGAAGCCCAGAGCCTGGTGCCATTTCATACGCGTCTCCTTCCACTTCGGGAACCACTCCAACTCCGTGCCGGGCTGTACGAAGAACTGCATCTCCATCTGCTCGAACTCCCTCATACGGAAGATGAACTGACGAGCCACAATCTCGTTACGGAAAGCCTTACCAATCTGGGCGATACCGAAAGGAATCTTCATACGACCAGTCTTCTGCACGTTCAGGTAGTTCACAAAGATACCCTGAGCCGTCTCAGGACGCAGATAGATCTTCATCGAAGCATCGGCAGAAGCACCCATCTCCGTCGAGAACATCAGGTTGAACTGACGCACGTCCGTCCAGTTCCTGGTTCCGCTGATGGGGCAGACAATCTCCTCGTCGAGGATAATCTGCTTCAGCTCGTCCAAGTCCGGACCCTGCATGGCAGCAGCATAGCGGGCGTGGAGAGCGTCGCGCTTCTCCTTCGTCTCCTTCACGCGCTCAGAAGTCTCCAGATACTTAGCCTCGTCGAAGCTGTCGCCGAAACGCTTACGAGCCTTCTCCACTTCCTTCTGGATCTTCTCGTCGTATTTGGCAATCTGGTCCTCGATGAGCACATCAGCACGATAGCGCTTCTTCGAGTCGCGGTTGTCAATCAAGGGATCGTTGAAAGCGTCCACGTGTCCTGATGCCTTCCATATCGTGGGGTGCATAAAGATGGCACTGTCGATACCTACGATATTCTCGTGCAGCATCGTCATAGCCTTCCACCAGTACTGCTTAATGTTATTCTTCAACTCCACACCGTTCTGACCGTAGTCATAAACGGCACCTAAACCATCGTAAATCTCACTGGAGGGGAACACGAAACCATACTCCTTGCAGTGACTCACGATTTTCTTAAATACATCTTCTTGTGCCATAATCTATATACCTTATTTAATTTTGGCTGCAAAGGTAGTGAAAATATATCGAAACACCAAACCAAATAACAATTAACAATTGACATTTAACATAATTAGTGAATCCCCGCCTTTCGGCGAGGATTCCTGGTAGGGACACCCGGGCTCGAACCGGGGACCTCTGCAATGTGACTGCAGCGCTCTAAACCAACTGGGCTATGCCCCTAACTTTCGTTTGCGGGTGCAAAGGTACGAAGATTTTTTGAAACCACCAAGGATTTTTGGTAAAAAAATGATATAGCCTACGGATTATACGGATTTTACGGAATATAAGAAAATCCCCACCGAGATCGGCAGGGATTATCTTTGTGGGGTTTATCCTTTATTAGTTGAACAGATAACGGATGGTGAACTGGATGCGATAGGTGGAAGCCGTCGTCTCATAGTTCTGAGAAGTAGAGAGGTGACGGGCACCGTTCACGAGGTTATACTGATACTGACCAGTCTTGCTGTCGTAGCTCAGCAGGGTGTTACCCGTGATCTGCTTGTAGAGTCCCCAGTCCTTGCAGAAGAAGTTCAGCAGGTTCTCAATGTCGAGACCGAGCTGCAGGGTGTGCTTGGTATTGCCAGCCTTGAAGCTCATGTCGCGCATGTAACGGAAGTCGAGCTGATGATGCCAAGGCATCTTGGCACCGCCACGCTCAGCATACTGACCGGTGCGGTTCTTCAGATAGTCATCCTGCTGGATAAATGTCCAGAAGTCATCACGCTGCATTTCAGCAGTATAGGTCTCGCCACCGACCTTACCCTCCTTGAATTCCCAACTGTTCAGTTCCTGACGAGATGCAGGCACGTAGATCAGGTTGCCGGGAGCAGACGGGTCGTTGTTGATGTTGCTGGCGAAGATGTAAGAGTAGCGGCTGTAGGAATAGCTTCCGAGGTAGCCGTTCTGATAAGCATCCCAGACGAGGCTGAACGTAGAACTGCTGTTCTTCGACTCCTGCAGTTTGTAGCTGGCTGACACAAGCAGACGGTTCGGAGCCACGTATGTAGCGTAACCAGTTTCGTTGTCGTTGACAGCGTGGATGGAGTTACGATAGTTGTTGTAGGCCGATGATACCTGATCGCCGATACCCTCGGTGTAGCTCTTGGCCGTTGAGAGGGTATAGCTGGCACTCAAATCAAGACCGAAGTCGAAGTTCTTGTGCAACTGGAAGCTCAGAGAAGCGTAGTGAGCCTTGCTACCGGCATTCTCCAGCAGATAAGCGCTCTGGCTGTTATAGGTAGACATCTTATGACGGATATCGCCATGACCAAGGTCGACGGTGGACGTACCGTCCCAGTATACATTGGCGTTGGAAACAACTACGGGGTTCAGATCCCAGTTGTAGATACCCTCAAGGGTGAAGTCGATGTCGTAAGGCAGCTTGGCATCGAAAGCCAGCGAAGCCTTCCAGGTCTTCGGCATGCGCAGATCCTCACTCAGGATGGTGGGGCTGCTGGGGATAGAGGTAGAGCTGGTAGCACCGATCTGCTTCAGCATATCCTCCTGACTCATCGTAAACGAAGGCATCTTCTGGCCCTTGGCAGCAGTAGCCCAGTAAGAGGTCTGACCCATACCGGAGTTACCAACGGCAGAGACAAGCCATACGAACGGCATACGGCCTACGAAGAGACCCGTACCACCACGGAGGATGTACTTACGTGTGCCATTGATGTCCCAGTTAAAACCGATACGCGGTGAGAAGCTGACACTGGCGCTGGGCACATTGTCAGTGCGGAAGTGACGGCCACCGAAGTCAAGGGCGTAGTAGTCCTGGTTGAAGTTATTCGCCAATGAGGGATATGAGGGCAACTCGAGACGGGCACCGACAGACATGCGGAAACGCTCGCTCCAGCTGATATTGTCCTGAAGGTAGAGTGACCACTGGTTGGTACTCATCTCAGAGGTGAACATCGAGTGGGCATCATTGTTGCCGTAGGTGATACCAAAGGTACGGGGACCACGATTGAAGACCGAAGCCCAGTCGCCGGCAGCAGCCTCCTCGGGAGTAGCCTCGAAGGTGTAGTAACCGGCAGCAGCCTGAGCGTAACCGTTGGCTGCGAAGTTGTGTTCGAACTGGATACCAGCGAAAAGGTTGTGCTTACCAAAGGTAGCGTTCACCTCATCGGTGATGACGGTGGTCTTCGTCTGAGCCAGGTTGCCGTAGGTGAAGATATCACCAGTCAGAGCCCATGTGGGGAAGTGATCCTGACCGTCGTTCATCACGATCTCCACCACAGGAGCAGCGTCGTTATACTCTGTAGAACGGGGCTGATCCTGGAAAGAGTAAGTACCACGGAGGGTGTTGTTGAACTTACCGAACTTAGAGTTCAACTCGGCAGCAATTGAAGTAAACTTATACTCAGCATAGTAACGGCTGGAGAGTGCGCTCATGCCGTAGTTGCTATTGCTTCCGTAGGTGTTCTGGTTACCGCCATAGACATCGGTCGCTCTGTTTGAAGGAACAGAACGTGAAGCAGAAGCAGCACTTGAAGACTTACGGTTAGACTTCGTGAAGCGGACATTGAACTTATGGTTCTCGTTGATGTTCCAGTCCACACGGGCAAGAATACGATAAGCGGGCGTATTCACGTTGTAACCCTGCCAGGGACCAGTGGTCAGACCATAGGTCTTTCCCAGATATGAAGACAGGCTCTCCAACTCTTCAAGTGCAGGACGACGGTTAGTGGGCGTAAAATCTTTGGTCCTACCATCAGAATTTGCACGGGCGGTAGGACCCGTAACCACGTTATCCTCATATTCACCGTTGACGAAGAAGAACAGCTTATCCTTAATGATCGGGCCACCGAAGGTAGCACCATACGTATTGGTGTGACCATCGTCAACAGGTAATGATGTTGAACCAACACGGCTACCCTTCAGCGATGTGCTGGTGAGATAGGTATAGACACTACCCTTGAACTCGTTGGTACCACTCTTGGTCACAGCGTTGACACCACCACCGGTAAATCCGCTCTGACGAACGTCGTACGGCGTTATGGAGATGGTCATCTGATCCAGAGCGTCGAGTGAGATAGGTGTGCCACCACCAGGCAGCGGGCTGGAACCCAGACCGAAGGCATTGTTGAAAGCAGCACCGTCGACAGTCACACTTGACTGACGGTAGTTACCACCACCGATGGCCATACCGCTGGCTGAGCTACTCTGCGGCGTCATCTTCATGATGTCGGTCATCGAGCGGCCGATCGTAGGCACGGCAGCCATCTGGGCACCATTCAAGTTTGTCACAGCACCAGAACGGTCGGAGCGCATCGTGTTACGTGCAGCAGCAACGACCTCCACTTCCTGCAACATCTCACTGCCCTCAGAGAGGGTCACGTCGATCACAGTGTTCTGACCGAGGGCCAATTGGATCTCAGTGAATTTCTTCGTCTGATAGCCAATGTAAGAAACCTCGACTTCGTAAGGGCCACCACTACGCATACCAGTGATGGTGTAGCGTCCGTTCACATTGGTAACAGCGCGATAGATCGCTCCAGAGGGAACGTGCTTCGCAGTAATCGTGGCGCCAATAGCCTCCTCGTTATTGGCGGTCACAATACCATTGATACCTGAAGTCGTCACCTGTGCTACGGCTGACAACGAAAGGGTCAGCAATGTAACAACCAGCAAAAACAATCTTTTCTGCATAAATTTGGTAAAGTTATTAATTAATTAATACGTCGTTAAAACGACTGATTTCCAATTTTCGCTGCAAAGTTAGGAAAAAGATTCGATATAAAGATATAAAAAAGGAACTTTTTTTAAGATAAATGAACAATACTTGCGTTATGTTATCTTAAGACAATTCCCGTGAGGATGCGACCAGACGATGTGCCTAACTTTCTGGCAGAGAAAAAATCGGCGGTCTGGTCGTAGGTACAGATGTCTGTGAGGCGGATATTTGCCGAGGGGATGCCTGCGGCTTCGAGTTGCAGCCGACAGCAATGGGGCAGGTCGATGTGCCACTTGTCCATCCTCTCTGCGATGGCATCCATAGGGTATCCGGCTGCGGCGAAGGGCTCATAGACATCATCGCCCACCTCGAAGTTACGTCGTGAGATGCCTGGACCTATGACGGCCAGCAGACTTTCGGGCTTAGAATGATACGACCTCACCATCGCTGCTACTGCCGCCTCAGCGATATTGGCCACCGTGCCGCGCCAGCCGCTATGCACCACGCCAGCGGCATGATGCTCAGGGTCATATATAATAATAGGTATACAGTCGGCCGTCGAGACACCGATGCAGACTCCCGTCACGTTGGTGATCAGGGCGTCAATGCCTTCAAGGGCGGTGCGACGGATGTCTTCTGATAAGAGGAAGAAGGTCTTGCTGATCTGGGTGACACCCGTGCCGTGCACCTGATGGGGCATGATGAGACGGTCAGGCTTGATGTGAAGCAGTTTGCAGAGTGCCTTTCGGTTCTGGGCGATATGCTCCGGATTGTCGCCAGAATAGGGGTTGACATTGAATGAGGCATAGTTACCCTCGCTCACGCCACCATGGCGCGTGCTGCTGAAAGCCGTCACACAAGGGGCTATATCATAATAATGGAGTTGTGGCTCAGGCTTCTTCATCTTCCTCATATTCGAAGTCTTCGAGGTCTTCGATCTCGTCTTCGTCAATGTATTCGATATCCTCGTCTTCTCCTTCGTCAGCCAGTTCCTCGGCAAAGCGGCTCATATCCTTATCACGGTGTACGAGTGTATCCTCAGCCGTCAGGGCTGCCAACTTATTACTCTCGGCATTGAGTTCCCGCCAAAGCACATCCTTGAGTTCTTCCAGTCCGAAGCCTGTAACGGCGGAGATGAAGACAATCTCACAAAGGGGACAGTCCCCATTGTGAGATTGGAGGTCGGCCTTAAGCATCTCAATGAGTTCGTCGTCGAGGAGATCGCACTTTGTCACAGCCAGCACACGGTGCTTGTCGAGCATCTCAGGATTAAACTGCCGCAGTTCGTTGAGCAGAATCTCATATTCACGTTTGATGTCATCGGTATCTCCCGGCACCATAAACAACAGCAGCGAGTTGCGCTCGATATGGCGGAGGAAGCGCAAACCAAGGCCCTTGCCCTCCGAGGCACCCTCGATGATGCCAGGAATATCAGCCATCACGAAAGACTTGTTGTCGCGATAGCCCACGATGCCGAGGGAGGGTTCCATCGTGGTGAAAGGATAGTTGGCGATCTTCGGACGGGCATTGGAGAGCGCGGACACCAACGTAGACTTGCCGGCATTGGGGAATCCCACGAGACCCACATCAGCCAGGAGCTTCAGTTCGAGGATGATGGTCATCTCCTGCATGGGTTCTCCAGGCTGTGCATAACGAGGCGCCTGATTCGTGGCACTACGGAACTGGAAGTTACCCAGTCCACCTCGGCCACCCTTCAGGAGCAGGACCTCCTGTCCGTCGTAGGTGACATCACAGACATACTTGCCCGTCTCGGCATTGTAGACCACGGTACCACAGGGCACATCGATATACACATCCTTACCATCGGTGCCGTGACACTTGTCTTTGCCACCGTTGCCACCGTGCTCGGCGAAGATATGACGTTCGTATCTCAGGTGAAGCAACGTCCAGTAGTTATGGTTGCCGCGCAGGATGATGCTGCCTCCCTTACCGCCGTCACCACCATCGGGACCGCCGTTGGGATTATACTTCACGTGCTTAAGGTGCATCGATCCCCTGCCGCCCTTTCCTGACCGGCACAGGATCTTCACGTAGTCTACAAAATTACTCTCCATATTTAAATATTGTCGATGACAGCGCAGATGTCAGCGAAGATGCGGTCAAGTTCGCCGAGGCCGTTGATATGATAGTGAACACCCTCCTGCTTGTACCACTCGATGAGCGGCTGAGTCTGGGAGTGATACACCACGAGGCGCTTCTTGATGGTCTCCTCGTTGTCGTCGGCACGGCCACTCTGCTGGCCACGGAGGATGAGACGCTTCATCAGTTCGTCCTCAGGCACGTCGAGTTCAATCATCGCAGCCACCTTGTCGCCACGCTCCTCGAGCATCTTCTTCAAGGCCTCTGCCTGTGGGATGGTGCGTGGGAAGCCGTCGAAGATGACGCCCTTGTGCTCACGGCCGAAGGCATCGTAGACTGAGGCGAGGATGCTCACCATCAGATCGTCGGGGATCAGCTGTCCCTGGTCGATGTAACTCTTGGCTGTCTTGCCGAGTTCCGTACCGTTTTTGATTTCCGCCCGAAGCACATCGCCCGTGGAGATATGGTTCAGACCATACTTCTCAATCATCTTGTCACTCTGCGTGCCCTTGCCTGAGCCTGGTGCACCGAAAATTACAATATTCTTCATCTGATTTACGATTTACTTATTTACTATTTACGATTTATTACTCCACGATGGTATATACATCTTTCAGTTCGCGTCCCAGGCCGTCGTAGTCGAGGCCATAGCCCACGATGAAGTCATCGGGAATGCTGAAGGCCACATAATCCAGATTCAGTTCCTCCTTCAGCTTTTCTGGTTTGAAGAACAGCGTACAGATACGAACTGATTCTGGATTCCTCGTCCCTAGCGACTCTATCATCTGCTTCATCGTCTGGCCACTCTCCACGATATCCTCCACAATGACAACAGTCCGTCCGGACAAATTCTCATTGATGCCCAGCACTTCCTGCACCTTACCCGTAGATGTCGTTCCTTGGTAGGATGCCAGTTTGACGAAAGATATCTCACAGGGAATGGTCATCTCCCTCATCAGGTCGGCGGCGAAGATGAACGATCCGTTAAGCACGCCCAGGAAGATCGGATTCTTACCTTCCAAGTCCTTGCTCATCTGCTCTGCCAGCGCCTTCACACGCTCTTTGATTTCCGCCTCCGGGATGGAGACACGGAAGCTTTTGTCCTTGATTTTTACAGTGTCCATAGGTCGAATACGTTATTTTTGTGCAAAAGTACGAAAAATTTTTGGAATCACCAAATCTTTTTCCTACCTTTGCACCATTATGAAGATTTTTACGAGTGCCCAGATACACGAACTGGACAAATATACGATTGAAAACGAGCCCGTCAAGTCTATTGATCTGATGGAGCGAGCAGCCATGGCCATCACTCAGGCCATCACAGAAGTGTGGGGCAGTACCACACGTGTCATCGTCTTCGCCGGACCAGGAAACAATGGTGGCGACGCGCTTGCCGTGGCCCGGATGCTGCTGGATCGCAACTATGATGTCACAGCCTATCTGTTCAATATCCAAGGACATCTCTCCGAGGACTGTGCCACCAATAAGAAGCGTTTGCAGGACAAGAAGGCGAAATCGTTCATCGAAGTGATCCAGGAGTTTGAGCCCCCACAGCTTGAAGCCGACACGCTTGTCGTCGACGGACTCTTCGGTTCCGGACTGAACAAGCCATTGGCAGGCGGATTCGCATCACTGGTGAAGTATATCAACGCCTCGCCGTCGAAAGTCGTCAGCATCGACATTCCTTCAGGTCTTATGACTGAGGACAACACCTATAATGTCCGCGCCAATATCATCCGTGCCGATATGACACTCACGCTTCAGCATCAGAAGCTCTCGTTCCTATTCGCTGAAAACCAGCAGTTCATCGGACAGTTGAAGGTACTTGACATCCGGCTTAGCAAGGAGGGCACAGACAAGATTGACGCCAACTACACCCTGCTCGAAGAGGGCGACATCCGCCAAAGGCTATTGCCTCGTGATCCTTTCGCCCATAAGGGGAAGATGGGTAACGCCCTCATCATCGCGGGCAGTTATGGTATGGGAGGTGCGGCTGTCCTCGCCACGAAAGCCTGCCTACGGATAGGGGCCGGACGAGTCACCACCCACACTCCCAAGCGCAACTATATGATCATGCAGATCAGCGTACCTGAGGCCGTACTGCAGTTCGACCGTGAGGAGACCACCTTCTCTGAAGCCGTCGACACGGAGGACTTCTCTGCTGTTGGTATTGGTCCAGGACTGGGCACCAGCGAACAGACCGCCATCGCCATCATCGCACAATTGCGACGCACCCAGTGTCCTTTGGTATGCGATGCCGATGCCATCAATATCCTCTCCAATCATCGGGCGTGGCTCCAACAGCTGCCCAAGGGTATCATTATGACACCCCACCCGAAGGAGTTCGACCGTCTTGAAGGTCCTAGCAGCGACAGCTTCGAGCGTCTGATGAAGGCTCGCGATCTAGCAGAACGCTTGCAAGCCTATATAATGCTGAAGGGACATCATACCTCATTGTGCCTACCCGACGGCCATATTGTCTTTAACACCACGGGTAATGCCGGTATGGCTACCGCCGGCAGTGGCGATGTGCTGACGGGTATCATCACAGGTCTGCTCGCCCGTGGCTACAAACAAGAAGATGCCTGTATCGTGGGTATGTATCTGCACGGCCTCTCAGGTGACATTGCCGCCAAGGAGTTAGGTCAGGAGAGCGTCATCGCCAGCGACCTGATCCAGTATCTGCCCTACGCCTTCAAACGGATTAAAGAATGAAAATCATTAGTTTACAGTTTACGGTTTACAGTTTACAGATGATTACCAAGACATACAAAAGAGTATTGCTCTGTTTATCTTTCATCATTATTCATTTATCATTTAGTGTAGCGCAGACAGTGAGTAGCGCTTACCAGCCGGGGGTTACCACGGAGGGAGCAGTCTATTTCCTGCCAAAGACAGCAGTTACTGTCACGGTGCAGGTGGAGAAGACTACCTACACGCCTGGCGATTTCTGCCAATATGCCGAACGATTCCTCCGCATCAAGGATGTATCTCCTACCCCATCTGTCGGCTATCGCATCATCACCATCCGTCAGGATGCCGTGGCAGTGCCCGACACCGCCAAGCGCTATGCAGTGAAATTCGATGCAAGAACCTCCGCCACCAACGTACGTCTCTCCGACGACGGCATTCTGCTTGGTATTAATACTGAAAGGTCAGAAGTAAGAGATTACACTCAGCCGCAAAACTATCCTCTCACCTCTCACCTCTCTCCACTCACCTCTAAAATCAACCCTCGCCAATACATGAACGAGGAAACGCTCGCTGCAGGCAGCACCGCTAAGATGGCTGAACTCACGGCCCAGGACATCTATGAGATCCGTGAGAGTCGTAACCTGCTTGTCCGTGGGCAGGCTGACAATATGCCCAAAGACGGAGAGCAACTGCGCCTGATGCTTCATCAACTCGACATACAGGATCGTGCGCTCACCAGCCTCTTCATTGGCACTTACGACAAGGATACCATCCAACAGGTCTTTACCATCGTCCCCTCCGAATCCAACTATCGCGAGGTGGTCTTCCGCTTCTCTGAGAAATTGGGGCTTGTAGACGCTGATGACCTCGCGGGCGTACCTTATTATATATTAATAGAGGATCTCAAGACCGTTCCCAGTCCTGAACCCGTCGATCCCAAGAAAAAACAGAAGCCCGTATACGGTATCTTCGTCAATATCCCTGGTCGTTTGCGCTCCACCGTGAGCAACGCCCAAGGTTTTATTGTAGCCAATGAATTTCCTGCAGGTCAGTATGGTAACGTAGAACTGCTCAGTGGTGCGCTGTTCAACAAGCGCTATACTACCCGCCTCCGCCTTAATTCCCTCTCTGGCGCCATCGAACACCTGGATGCGGAATTGCCCAAATAAAAAATCCCACCTACACGGTGGGATTTATCATTTATCAGGAATCATTTGATTACGACCTTACGATTTCCATGAATATACACACCCTTCTTCACTGGCTGCGATATCCGCTGACCATTCAGGTCGTACCAGCGGTTATCGTCAAACGCATCAACACTCACGCGTTGGATGCCATTCGAACTAACAGCCTTATAGGTTACTTTGGTGACTCTCACATCACCCATCATCTTCTTTCCTCTGGTAGAGGCATAGTTCTGGGCATCTGAGTCTCCCTTCCACATACTAACCATCGTCAGGAAATCACTCTTATACGGAATGCTATAATCGCCCATTTCTGACAAATGAATGGCCACAGGATCATTCTCGCCGACCTTGACCATCAGATAGACACCATCGGCTTCCTGAGAAGTTACAATGATATAGCCTTCACCTGCAGGCACAAGGAAAGACAGACCAGTGAACTGGCTAGCATAATCTGCAGAACCCGGCACGACGTTATTTGTCAGAAGAGCATTGACCGTCGAGGTAGGCGTCACGGTATTGATCACAATACAGTGATCTTCCGTATCATAACCATCACCTTCTGGAGAGCCCTGATTCTTAAGCGTGAAGAGGATATTATTGACAATGGTATTCGACAATTCCACCTCACTACCATCCACATTTATGAAATAAGCATCCACATCCAACAAATAATCCACTTCCTTGACAATCGGCTCCAGTCTCGGCGTAGCATCCTCTACTGTCAGGGTATAGTAAGCAGAGGCAGTCTCATAATTGTCCGACCCGCTGAACTTTGCCCTGATCATCGCCATTCCTGCGCCTACCAATGTTACTTCTCCCGTATTGGCGTCTACACTTGCCACATTCGGATCAGATGATGAATATTTCAGTGCAATGCCTGACGGATTCACTGTAGCCTTGGGAGAAACGAAATTCTCACCCAATGTGGCTATCTCCGAACTCGTAGCGAACGCCACTGAAACAGGATACTTATTGACAGTCAGGGTGTAGTAGATGGTCTTCGTCCGATACTCATCATTACCTGCAAAAGAAGCGTAAATGGTGGCTTGACCTGCCCCGACAATTGTTATAACACCAGAAGCATTGACCTTAGCCACGTTCTCATTGCTGCTTGTCCAGGCAAGTGGCAGCTGATGAGGATTATTTAATGCCGGAGCGTTCACCGCAGCATCACCATAGGTGGCCATTGCTGTCGCGGAGCCAAAGGAGAGTTCAACATCCACAGCATCAGCCTTAGCCACAGAAAGCTCATAACTGTCCTGGGCTGCATTGTAGTTATCATTGCCTGCAAACGTCGCTGTGATAGTTGTGGAGCCTGGGCTTACCAGTGTCACAGTGCCAGAAGAGGCGTCAACAGTAGCCACACCTGTATTAGATGAAGAATAAGTCAACGGCAGGCCTGTAGGACTAGTTGTTGCCATCTGAGATGCATAGCCTTCACCAATCTTGGCATTGGCAGTCTTAGAGGCAAAAGCCACTGAAGAAGCGGCCTTATTGATTGTAACGGACACTTGACCACCATCAGCATCATTGTGGTTTGCATCTCCTACTACCTTATAATAAACTGTATAACTTCCAGCATCTGTTCCTATAGGAATAGTTTCGGAATAGGTTTGTTTGTCAAGACTGTATTGCATAGTACCACCAGAAGCTGTTCCTGCTGTTACCAAAGCCTGAGCACTGCCAGTGTAAGTCAGGTTATTGGCAGAAGGAGCTGCAGACACGGAAGAGGCAGCCTTGCTGATAGTGAAGTTGGTGCTATTATCAACTGGTAACGTATAATTAGCATTGCTTAAGGAATTAGCCGTGGCAGTATAACTACCTACATCCGTCTCTTCGCCTTTAACAGTAATTGTACAGACATCAGACCCCACAAGACCTGTAGCTGTTGCTGTAGGCACATGGGAATAGCCATCATAAGTGAATGATGTAGCTCCCCACTGTAGACAAACTTCCTTCGGATACACCGTTAGTGTATAAGAAGCTTCTCCAGGTTTAACATTATCGTTTCCATTAAACTTCGCTGTGATGACAGCAGTACCAGCTCCAATAATTGACACCTGTCCAGAGCCGTCAACAGTGACAACTCCCGCAGGGGATGAGGAATACTCAACAGTCTCGCCCTTCAACTGTCCCATATTAAGAGTCGGTAAATTATCCGATGCATCACCATACGTGGCGGAAGCTGTCGTAGAAGAATACTCAAAACCCATTCCTATTAGGGGCATACGATCATCTGTAAAAGTCAGCGTATAAGATGTTGATTTCTCAAAAAAAGCATCGTTACCTCCAAAATACGCAGAGATAGTTGTCGAGCCTATACCGACAGCCGTGATAACACCTGTTGTTTGATCAATAGTGGCAACACCCTGATTAGAAGAAGAGAACGTAACCGGAAGTTGATAGGTATTATACAACTGAGGGTAACTCTTATTCCCGCTATAATAATTCTGGCTATGTGATTCCATCTTCTTCGGTGCACCTGTGACATCCCGTTCCAAATAGAACATAAAGTCACCATCCGGTACAATTATAGCATTGAAGGGGATATTCTGCTGTGCCCATGTCATCTGCGACAGGAGCACGGCGAGAAGTAGCACAATAAGGTTAAGGAATGATTGACGCTTTAGTTCTTTCATGCTTCTTTTGTTTACGGCTTAACTTTTTATAACTTATCAAACTTCTTCAACACATCCTGCAAGCGGGCAACGCTGTCAGGATCCTTGTCGTTCTGAGCAATCAGTTCTAGATGGTGACGGATGTCAGACATCTTGTCGAAGAGCAGCAGTGCCTGCTCATAGCCCTTGCCAATGTTCTCGAAGTTCTTAGACAGAGAGTTGTAGTCCTCCAGCAGACGCTGAAGTTCATCCACACGCTTCTGATAGTCGTTGAGCAACTGCTGCCCATCTTCAGCCTGCTTCTTGGCGGTCTTCATCTGGAAGAAAAGTGCCACAGCAAGTCCAACCACTATAACAATCAGTATAATTTCAAGTGCATTCATAGCCATCAACCTTTTTTCTGTTCAACCTTCATAAACTGAGTAAAGCCCGTCATGGCGAGCACCTTGTAGATTTCGGGGCTGACATTGGTCATCTTGAACTGTCCACGCAGCTGCATGACCGTACGCATGGTTTTCTGAATGATACGCAGACCTGAGCTGGCCATGTAAGTAAGATCCGTGCAGTCCATTTCCAGGTCTACACCACCGTCCTTGAGGGCTGGCTGGATATCCTGTTCAAACTGAGTTGCATTCATAGTGTCAATACGACTACCTGTCTTGATGATGGTCTTACCACCTTCTTTTAAAATCTGTGTCATAATTCTAAAGTTTAATGTTAATATTTAATGTTCAATTATTAATCATTTATGCTCTTTATCATCGTCAGAAGATTTCTCCCTTCCAGACGCTGATAAGTCACTTTGTTCATGATGTTCTTTACAATAAAGATACCCATTCCGCCAATTTCACGCTCCGCAGGATTGACGCTCATATCCGAATCTCCCTTCATCGTCGGATCAAACTCACGCCCCTGGTCGCTGAGGACAAAGGTCAGTTCCTTATCGTCAGACTTGGCCAATATTTCTATCTCTGCATCAGAGCCTTCGGAATAAGCATAGGAAATCACATTTACCACCATCTCCTCCATAACGAGGTTTAGATTCATGGTCAACTCCATACTCAGGCCCAACTCTTCACTGATCTCATCAATGAATTGATTGACCTTCTCCAGCTCAGTCATCTGGTTTCTAATACGAAGTTCCTTTCTCATAAATGCCATCGATTATGTTATTATTTTCTATTAATTCTCACACAAAGCATCGTCAGGTCATCACTGGGTTCAGCACCGTCACGATGGTTCTCGACTGCCGTATGCAACATCTCTATCGTCTGTTTCGAGCTCTCAAAGGGTGTCGTTTCCAACGACTCAATCAGGCGTTCGTCGCTGAACTGCTCATGCTGGCGGTTCTCTGCCTCATTCAAACCGTCGGAGTAAATGAACAACGGACAATTGCTGATGTCGCCAATCTCCTCACCTTTATAATCAAACTCAGGCATCAGTCCGATGGGGAAGTTGGGAATCATCTCAATGAATTCTGGCTTTCCCTCCCTGATGAGCAATGGCGGATTGTGTCCGGCATTGCAGAAATTTAGATGACCGGTATGAAGGTCTGCCAATCCGATGAACAACGTGACAAACATACCCGTCTCATTGTCTTCACCCGCCAGGGCATCATTAATCCGGGTAGCAATCTCTGCAGGTTTCATCTTCTGAGCAGCCAAGGTACGGAACAGTCTGGTGGCCTGAGCCATGAAGAGCGAAGCTGGCACACCCTTGCCTGAGACATCACCCAGGCAGAAATACAGCTGGTCATCAGAGAGCAGATAGCCATACAGGTCACCACCCACCGCCTTAGCAGGTTGGATCATGGCATAGAGATCTAGGTCCTCACGGTCAGGGAACCGGCTGGGCACCATCGACATCTGGATATCCCGGGCAATACGCAAATCACTCTCAATACGCTCTTTGGCAGCCGTGGTCTCTTCCAATTGGTCATAGGCCGTCAACAGTTCACTATGCGTCTTCTCCAATTCCTCATGGGCTTTTTTCAAGCGTTTGGCCGAACGAAGGCGGAAATAGATGAAGATGACCAACGATAATACGGTGATGGAAGCAATAACAATAATGGCAAGCCGCTGCTGGCGGGCCTTTTCCACCTCCAATCTGGCCTTTTCCACCTCCAATCTGGCCTGCTTCATCTCCAGCTCGTCCACGTTGAAGCGGGCATTCATCTCCGCCAGTTGACGTCTTGTGTCACGGATATTGACAGAGTCGCTGATTTGATAAATATCCAAATACAGTTCTGCCGCAGCCTTGTCCCTGCCCATACGGGTCATAATCTCTGCCCTTTGCTGTTTCACACGGATTAATTCATCCTTGTCTTCAGCGTCATCCACCAACGGGAGTTGTTGGTTATTGTAGGAAAGAGCCTCTTCAAGGAGACCTCGTTGTTGACAGAGTTTTGTCTTGTAGAAAAGCCAAGAACGATAGATTTCACCCTCTTCGTTGAAGATATTTTTCTTTGCTTCGTCCAACATCCTTGAAGCCTCTTCTGGACGATGCAGGCCAAGTGCCGCCTGAGCACACCCGATATAATAATATGCCCAATACAGAATGGTTCCCGAGAAGTCTTCCGGACGGTCCCAATCCACGGCCAGTCGCTCAAGAGCCTCTTTCCATTGCACTGTAAGTTGACGTAAATGCTGATAGTCCTTGATACGTTCCAGGACATCACACTGGGAAGAGAACAAGTTCGGAACGTCTACAGGCAACGGATGGACTGTCATCAACTTGTCAATAGCCTTCTGATAAGCTACTGAGGCCTCTTCCATGTTATGCAGGATGAAATAGGCGTTACCCATAGCAATATAGGCCAGGCCTTGTCCATGGATGTTTTGCCGTTTTTTTGCATCTTCATACATTGTCTGGGCTTCTTTCAAACCTGTACCCACGGAATCTGAATAAACATAAGTATTGGCCAAACTGAACCAGAGTCGATAGAACCTATACCAGTCTTTATGCTCTGACAGATATCCAAGATCCTCACGCACATAAAAAAAGAGGGAGTCGTTCAGATCATAGTTATAAAAGAATAATGCCCGGGTCAGGAGATCTGCACATACATTTTTCACGTTCCCTTGGCGACGAGCCTCATTAAGATGATCATACAGACATTTTAACTGCATCCGATAGTCATCACTCTCCAGACTGAGATCATACAGACGGCCGAGAGCTTCCAACCTGGCCTCACCCCTCATCCGAGGCAATTTCATTCTAATCTCTTCGGCTTCATTGCCGTAGAGTGACGTTGCCGAAAGCAACAGGATGGCACATATCAGAAACCGTCGTATGCGCATTGGTTAGAGTGATTAATCCGTAATTGCTGCAAAATTACGCACTTTTTTTGAATTAAACAAGAAATAAGTAAAAAAACAGCAAATCCCCTCACTTTTTAGTGAAGTGAGGGGATTTGTAATAGATGACTAACCCTTAAT
>JAEEGK010002904.1_pt1 | contig 42949 bp, 34 predicted proteins | sample 8958771 | NCBI WGS metagenome assembly JAEEGK01 (sample SAMN16246547, study PRJNA631951) | gut metagenome | biome: gut microbiome; feature: rumen; material: SC-attached | host: Bos | place: Iran: Karaj | collected 2018-10
GCTGAAATTGAACCCTCGGCCTGGGACATCGTTAGGGGAGAGTGTCAGTCAAGGCAGCCGCCAGATTACGCCACACTTCTTTGCTAAGACTGAATTGGACGGTTCGGTCACTATGACTCTCAACGAAGACGGGGTGCCTGAGTTGAAGATCAGCGAGGATGCCTTGGATACCCTGAAATCTTTGGACGCAAAGGATATGGCAAAATTGAGTCAGGCAGCCCAGGAGAACCTGCGTTTTACCCGCAGTTACGTGGATCGCGGTCAGATGTTCATCAATGCGATGGGTCAGCGCAAGCAGAACATGATGAGCACCATGCTTGCCATCATCAAACTGCAGAAGGCATATTTCCGTACAGGAGATGATACCAGTTTGCGTCCTATGAAATTGGAGGATATATCAGAAATCACAGGACTGGATATCAGTACCGTAAGCCGTGTCTGCAACAGCAAGTACGTGCAGACGAGTTATGGCATCGTGCCTCTGCGGTGGTTCTTCAGCAAGGCTACCAAACAAGGTGATGAAGAAGTCTCGATTCGCATGATTCGGGCTGCTCTGCAAGAAATTGTGGAGAACGAAGATAAAAACTTTCCTTTGAGTGATGACAAACTGACAGAGTTGCTGCGTGAGCAAGGATTTAATGTCGCACGTCGCACCGTGTCAAAATATCGTGAGCAGATGGGAATTCCAGTAGCCCGCATGAGGAAATAGCGAGAAAAAAAAAGAAGAACAAGAGAGAGAAAGAGACAAAAGATGAAAGCGGCAATCGTCATAGCACGTATCTTGTCGACCCTGTTCAGGCCCACGTACTACCCCTTGATGAGTTTCGTGATTCTGTTCACGTTGACATACATGACAATGCTCCCCTGGGTATACAAATTGTGGGTGCTGGGACTTGTCTACATCTTTACCATCGCATTGCCATCGATTGGAATCTATTTCTATCGCACGATGAAAGGATGGAGTGTTTTGGAGTTGCGCCATCAGCACAAGCGTCTCGTACCCTATGCCATCAACATTTTATGCTATTTGTGCTGCCTTTACGTGATGGAAGCCTTGCATCTGCCTTCTTTCATGGGAGGAATCATTGTGGTGTCGCTGCTGATACAATGCATCTGTACCCTGATTACCATCTACTGGAAGATCAGTATGCATTCTGCTGGAGCAGGTGGCATCATCGGTGCTTTGGTTGCTTATGCCGCCATCTTTGGTTTCAACCCAGTCTGGTGGCTATGTGGTGCTATTCTGTTGGCAGGTTTGGTCATGACGAGCCGAATGCTGCTGCGCCAGCACACTTTATGGCAAGTGCTGGGTGGCACCCTGATAGGTGTGATTTGTGGGTATGCAGGAATCATTTTGAAGTAATATCGAGTAGGAAAAAGGAAAATGAATAGTATCGTATCAATTATCATGGGCAGTACCAGTGATTTGCCTGTCATGGAGAAGGCTGCCAACTTTCTGGATGAAATGGAGATTCCGTTTGAGATGAATGCGTTAAGTGCTCATCGCACACCTGACGAAGTGGAGAAATTCGCCAAGGGAGCTGAGGAACGGGGCATTCGTGTCATTATCGCTGGAGCAGGTATGGCTGCCGCTTTGCCTGGAGTGATTGCTGCCAGCACTACACTTCCTGTGATAGGAGTGCCCATCAAAGGTATGCTGGACGGGCTTGACGCTATGCTCAGCATCATCCAGATGCCTCCAGGAATCCCTGTTGCAACAGTAGGAGTGAATGGGGCTCAGAATGCAGCTATCCTGGCCGCTGAGATGTTGGCTCTATCGAATCCTGAATTGGCTGAGAAGTTGAAGGCTTACAAGTTGGGATTGAAGCAGAAGATTGTGAAGGCAAACGCAGAACTGGCCGAGGTAAAGTATAAATTCAAGACCAACTGAGTGGCTACTTCCTCCAGAAGCAGAGAAATAGAAACATGGCATACAGAAGAAGAAAATCCCACGAGGTAAACATCGGAAGGCTGAAACTGGGAGGAGAGAACCCCATCCGCGTGCAGTCGATGAACAATACTTCTACGATGGACACTCAGGGCAGCGTGAATCAGGTACTTCGAATTGCAGAAGCAGGTGGAGAACTGGTACGGCTGACCACACAAGGTGTTCGCGAAGCCGAGAATATGCGGCTTATCAGAGAAGGTGTCAGAGCAGCAGGGTGCAACGTTCCTTTGGTGGCTGACGTACACTTCAATCCTCGCGTGGCCGATGTTGCGGCGCTCTATTGCGAGAAGGTGCGTATCAATCCAGGCAACTATGTGGATGCAGCACGTCAGTTCAAGCATCTGGAGTACACAGATGAGGAATATGCTCAGGAACTCGCGAAGATCGAGAAGCGGCTGATCCCTTTTCTTGACATTTGCAGAGAGCACAATACGGCAATCCGCATTGGCGTGAATCATGGTTCGCTAAGCGACCGCATCATGAGCCGTTACGGAGATACGCCTGAAGGCATTGTGGAGAGTTGCATGGAATTCTTGCGTGTCTGCATGCGCGAGAATTTCCTCAATGTGGTCATCAGTGTGAAAGCCAGCAATACTGTTGTGATGGTGCAGAGCATGCGCTTGCTGGTCCAGGAAATGGAGAAGGAAGGCATGGATTTCCCCCTGCATCTGGGAGTGACGGAAGCAGGAGAAGGCGAGGATGGACGTATCAAGAGTGCGGTAGGCATCGGAGCCCTGCTGACGGAAGGTATTGGCGACACCATTCGTGTGAGTCTGTCAGAGGCTCCTGAAAAAGAGATTCCTGTGGCAAGACGTCTGGTGGAACTGATTCCTGAGTGTTCTGCCCTGCGTGAGAAAGCTGAGGCGGAAATCCATGACGATGCTGTCACTTTGGATTTGGAGGCAAGCTCTTTGGGTGATCTTCAGTTGAAGGCAGCGATGGCGGTGGGAGCACTTTTTATCGACAAGAAAGCCCACAAGTTGACAATCCGTTGCAAAGGCTTCTCGAAGGAAGTGCTGACTGACTTGGCTGACAGCATTTTGCAGGCTGCCCGAATCAAGTTTGTCAAGACGGAATACATCAGTTGTCCTGGTTGTGGCCGTACCCTTTATGATCTCGAGGGGACGATTTCTCGCATCAAGGCTGCCACAGCCCACTTGAAAGGCCTGAAGATAGCCATTATGGGATGTATCGTGAATGGGCCAGGCGAGATGGCCGATGCAGACTATGGCTACGTAGGTGCGGCTCGCGGGAAGGTGAGTCTCTACAAGAACAAGGTCTGCGTAAAGAAGAATATCCCTGAAGAGGAAGCCGTCGATCAGTTGTTGAAGTTCATTGAGGAAGATCAGGCACAGCTAAAGTAAGAGAATACATAATAAAAACGCAATAGAAGATGCAACCATTATTGATTTACAACACGCTTTCGCGTCAGAAGGAGTTGTTCAAACCTCTCCACGAAGGTCGAGTGGGCATGTATGTCTGCGGCCCTACTGTCTATGGGGACGCTCATTTGGGACATGCACGTCCAGCTATAACCTTCGACCTTTTGTTCCGTTACCTGCAACATATTGGCTACAAGGTTCGTTATGTACGAAACATCACGGATGTGGGCCATCTGGAGCACGATGCCGACGAAGGTGAGGACAAGATTGCCAAGAAGGCACGTTTGGAGCAACTGGAGCCTATGGAAGTGGCTCAGTATTACACGAATCGTTTCCATGAAGCCATCGGAGCTCTCAACTGTCTGCCTCCCAGCATTGAGCCTCACGCTACAGGTCACATCATCGAGCAGCAGCAGCTGGTTCAGCAGATTCTGGATAACGGGTACGCATACGAGTCCAATGGGAGCGTGTATTTCAACGTGGAGAAATACAACAAGGATTACAAGTATGGAATCCTCTCAGGTCGTGATTTGGAGAACATCAAGGATGCCAGTCGCGAATTGGCAGGAGTGGGCGAAAAGAAGAATCAGGCCGACTTCGCGCTCTGGAAGGCTGCTCAACCTGAGCACATCATGCGCTGGCCAAGTCCGTGGAGCGATGGATTCCCAGGTTGGCATTGTGAGTGTACTGCGATGGGAAGGAAATACCTGGGCGAGCATTTCGATATTCATGGAGGTGGCATGGATTTGATCTTCCCTCACCACGAGTGCGAGATAGCCCAGGCAGTAGCTTCTCAAGGCAGCCAGATGGTTCACTATTGGATGCACAACAACATGATCACCATCGACGGAAAGAAGATGGGCAAGAGCTACAACAATTTCATAACCCTCCCTCAGTTCTTCGATGGCAGTCATCCCCTGCTGACTCAGGCATATACCCCAATGACCATCCGATTCTTCATTCTGCAGGCTCACTACCGCAGTACAGTTGATTTTGGAAATGAGGCCCTGCAGGCAGCAGAGAAGGGATTCAGTCGACTGATGGATGGCTACAAGGCAGTCTTGCGTCTGCAGGAGGGCCAGAAAGTGAAGGGACAGCCTCAGGTGGAGATGAAGTATGTGGACGAACTGCGTGAGAAACTCTATGATGCCATGAATGATGACCTGAACAGTCCCATCGTCATCAGCAATCTCTTCGATGCTTGTCGCGTGATAAACTCTGTGATCGACAAGAAAGCAAGCATCACAGCAGAAGTAGCGAAAGCTTTGGCAGATGTTTTCCACACCTTCGCATTCGACATCTTGGGGCTTACCCCAGAGACTGGCAACAGCAACAAAGCCCGCGAGGAAGCCTTTGGTCATGTGGTGGATATGATACTGGAGCAACGCCAGCAGGCAAAGAACGAGAAGAATTGGGCCTTGAGCGATAAGATTCGTGATGAATTGGCTGCATTCGGGTTCGAGGTGAAGGACACCAAGGACGGCTTCTCTTGGACGCTGAACAAGTAGCATTCTCTGAATCGTTTGATTTCAGTCACTTAATCGAATCGTTCTCCCTCGTTCGCCCTGCGGGCGGGGACAACGTGTCGTAACGTGGATTTCAACGTGTTGAATCTGCTCTTTCAACGTGTTGAATCTGCTCTTTCAACGTGTTGATTTCCTCCTTTCAACACGTTGCAATAAGACGTGGAACTGATTCGCCCTGCATGAATGTCAGCAAAGCCGATGCTGTGGATTCCATAGGTGTCTCCGTGTAGTATCGCCCGAACAGAAAAACGAAAGAATAGTTCGGTCGGAGCCAACATTTTTTCATCTTCCCAACTTAACATTTCGTCCTCTTGTGCGTTATATTTACAGATGACACAGCCTGAATTGGAACATACGATCCTAATAATGCGCAGTAAGATGATGTGTATTGCTGCAGATTTCTTCCACAATGAAGAGGATGCCGAGGATATCGTGCAGGAGGTTTGTGAACGTATGTTGAAACGGGGCTGGCATGAGGGCGACGATGTGAAAGCTCTGCTTGTCAGAGCCACAAAGAATTTATGTGTGAGCGTATGGCGACGTCAAAGAATCCGCGTTATGGAACAATTGGCAAGCATCCCAGAACCTGAAGGTTATCATGTTGCCGATGCGGCCCTGTTGCAACAAGAAGGGTACGAGGCACTGATGGATGCTATCCGACAACTGCCTCCTTCGGAACAAAAACTTATCCGCCTGAAGTGCGAAGACATGGGTTTGGATGAAATGTCAAGACAGACAGGCATTCCTAAACGGTCGGTTAGTGTCATGCTCAGCAAAGCCAGAAAACGATTGTTGACTATCTTAAAGAGAAAAGAAAATGATTGATAAGAATCTGATACAACAAGCCGCCGAGGAGATAGATATCTTCCAGGCCGATCTGACAGAGGAATACGACCGTCTGGCGGCACCACGTCAGCGTTGTCTGCATCTCTGGCCATTGGTGGCAGCTGCCTGTGTGGCAGGTGTTGTTGCCATATTCCTCGCCCCTCCAAGAGGAAAAGAAGAAGTTGAGTTCAGCCCTCCTATAGAGAGTGCAATGCGCAATGATTGGCAATACGGAGAAGAACATTCGATGCTCGAAGCTCAGCTCATCTATCAGCAGGAGATAAAGGAAAAGGGCAAGCGACTGGCTGCCTATATTCAAGAACAGCAAAAAACTATAGAAGAACGATATTAAGAACATGAAGACTAGACACATAATATATATGGCGCTCTCAGCCATGAGCTTTGCCTCATGCACCCAAAATCTTTCAGAGAAGCCGGAGCATGAAATAGAGAGCCTCACAGAGTTGTTTGACAGTTTGGCAATGCGTGGAGCTTACCCACGTTTTAATATTGATGCCTTTGGAGATTCTGTCATAACTGAAGAATACGACTATTTCAGTTGCCTAGAGGATACAATGGGAGTTGACAGCCTGGATGTAGAGGAGTGGTATAAGCGTACATTGGATAATCTTCCATCCGCCATAGACACGATAATTATTGATGGCGAGAAACATGCGACCTATCGTGATATAAAGACGGAACGACGCATGATTGAGAATCGCATCTTTTTGCTGCACAACGTATTTCCTTTAGTGGAAAAATTATGTAAAAGAGCACGAGAAAGCTATCGTTATATTACTCCTGATTCTATAGACTATAGTGTCACCATCGCGAAGGAACCACAGAAGTTGCTGAGTTTCAAACGCTATAAAGTTACGAATCGTGATTATGACAATCTATTCCTGCGGTATACAGTCGAGAAACCTCTCAAAATAAAAACAAAGTCCAGTGACCCTAAGCCCGTCCATGCTTTGCTCAAACAATTCCTGGCTGAGCAGAAGGACGTTAAGCAGTACGAGGTGAACTATGAATGGGACAAAGGAGTTCCTTTTCCTACGGAAGGGGAGTTTTATCACTCTGTTTCGCAGCGAAGGAAACGTGGACCTGATTCGTTGGCTGCTTCTTTGGTAACAGGAACCTGTTATTTTATTCCCTTGAAGGGATCGAAAGCAATAGAAAGATTGTCGGATGAGTTTTGCGACCGTATGATTCGACTTTCCGCAGAAAAGCCAGTTCATCGCTCCAGGCTGACTACAAGGTTCCTTCCCGGGTCAGACATGAAGAAAGAATTACAGAATTATATAATTCACGATAAAAACACAAAACTTTTTATCTACGAAATAAAAGCTCAAAGATGCGAGGATGGTCTTCACATTCTGGAGCTCAATAATCCACAAGGGCAGCGTTACACAATACCCGTTAGTTGGTGGGCTGTGATGCGCACGCATAATACCAAGATCTTCTGGCGAAACAACGACAACAATCTGCCTTTGCAGAAGGTATCAGAGATTCCTCTTTGACTATTGTTCGAACTCGCGGATGAAACGTTCTTGGGGATGACCCTCGCGATGCATGGCTTTGTACTGCTTCATTAGGCGGCGTAGCTCTTCCCAGGTGCCGTCCTTCAGCGACTCGGCCTTATGTCGCATGCATTGCAGGTAGAGAGGCTGCATTCTGACGCGGTCCACCCGTTCGCGAATCTCGTCGGACTCTGCTGCCTTGCGTGCCTCTTGGAGGATGGCAAAGGCTTTTTGGGTGAACTCGTCGCTATATATCTCATGATTCTCAGTGATATAGATGCCAAAATGCACGTCGGGCTTCACAAGTGACTGGCAGAGGCGGTAGTAATCCATGATGTGTGGAGCTGCCTTGCCGTAGAAGCCATCAATGAAGATGTTGACCAGTGAATCCACATCCTGATTGGGGTTCCAGAGTAGCTGGTTCACTGTCCATGCTTTCATCTCGTCGAACTCAGCACCTGCCGACTGATACTGTGCCTCCTCAAAAACGCCGATTGCCTTATTCTCACCAAAGACTCGGATGTTGGGTCCCAGCACTTGGAAGTTGGGCCAGGGAGCCATGTACTGGGCGTAATCCACGATATAATCCCAAATAAAAAGATGTGGAGCCAACTCTGCCCATCCCCGTAGGTCACGCATGAAGGCCTCGTTCTGCGGACAGCCGGCATCCAACGGATGGGCAAAGCAACACTCGATGCTGCATAGGCGGATTACCACATTATCGCGAGGCTTGATGCCTGTAGGTGGTTGGCGTGAATACTGGTAGGCGAAGGTGCCCACATACTTGTCTGGAAACTCTTCCTTAACGGCATCGGCTACTTGATTGACAAACCAGACGATGATGCCAGAGTGTTGTCCTCCGTACTGTTGCTCGATGGCAGCACACTTTTCGCACTGGCAGAAACGGAAATTGTCGTTCTGCGAGAGGCTGTAGATGCGGAAGTTGGGATTCTCGCGCATGTACTGCTTCAGACGTGTCTTGCAAAGTTCCAATACTTCAGGATTTGAGAGGCAGAGCTGTCCGTAACCGTTGTATCGCTGTCCGTCACGCAGGCAGAAGTATTCAGGATGCGTCTCATAGAACTCTTTGGTTGGGACGAGTTTTTCCATCGTGTGGGCACCCCAGTAGGCCTCTATGTTGCCGTATTCATTAGTCACGGGACTCCATTTTGTGTTCTCGCGAGTGTGGGCGCTCCATTCGGGTGCACCCTCTGCCACAAAATAGTTGCTGTAGCGATAGCCTATGAAGGGGCTTTCGGTGTGGTTCAGACGGGGAAGTTTCCATTGCTTGTTTTTGGGGATGACGGTACACTTGGGTGTGAGCCAATGGATGCCCAGCTCACGTTCCAGGAAAGTGAAGACACCATACATCGTACCGCGTTGGGAACCTCCCCAAATGAAAAGGTTGTGGCCTATGGTGCGAAACGTGAAGCTTTCATCGTCCTTGTTAGGCTTCTGTGCTCCTGTCAGGGTAGCCACGCGCTCGTTGTGACCTACATAAATACAATGTCCTCTTGTGTTGATGTCTGTTGTGACAGGAAGTTCCACACCACTCACTTGGTTGATGTACTTTTGCAGTTCGCGTGCTGCAGTCTGTTCCGAGGTCGAAGCCTCAGCAGAAATAACAATCCGGTAATTACTTTTTCCGTTGTGGAAGAGCCAGTTGGCTGCAATGCTCTGCATGGGCATTATTGCAGTCAAGAGCAGGAAAAGGGATAAGAGAAAAGTTTTCTTCATATACATTATAATAATAGGTTTCTCATTTGAATCACTTCGCAAAAATAAGCATAATAGGCGAAATGTCGCAATCTTTTTGTCTTCGAATTAGGAATTTTATTGAAGTTTCGCTTGTTCCGTTTGTTTTTTGCAAATTGCCGTTATTTTCCTCTCTTTTTTTTTGCAGTTTCGATGATAATGCCTATTTTTGCTGTGGTGTGTGATGTAAGCAGCTAAATACAACCACTAAATTAGAACCTATGAAAAGAGTCATTTTTCTTCTGATGATAGCCATGATGACTACTCGTTTCTCCGCATTCGCCCAGAATGAGGAGGCAGGATTGTATGTGGGTGATGTTTCGAATTCTGGTTGCAAATCACAAACAAGAAGTACAAGTGTCAGGGGAAATACCATTTTGAAGCTGACACGTGATGGCGATAACATATTCGGAGAACTCACCGATTTTTATGCAAATTGTGCAATCAGTGGAATCTCTGTCGAGTGTAAAGAAGACGACCATACGCTTAATATCATGGCGGAAGAACAATTCGAGGGATTTGAAAGGGCTGAATGTATATGCCCATACAATGTTTCCTTCACCTTATTCAACGCTAAAGAAGAGCAATACACTCTCATCGTGAATAATAAGAATCTAGGCAATGTGTCATTTGAGACTCATTCTGTTGTGGAAATAGACATAACAACCTTGGAACAAGCCTACGAGGAAGGTTTTGAATATCCAGTCAAGATAAGGAATTTCAATTTTTATGAGTTGACGCAATGGATAAAACCAGGTGAAGTTAGGAAACCAGAATTGGCGGCTTTCCATTATGCCAACTATGGAACGGAAGAGTTTTTGTATCTCAACTACAGGCTACCCAAAGAATTTACCTATCTGGACAGTCAAGCAAAACTCGATGCAGACAGCACACTTGTGTTGGAAATTATTACAGATGGCAGTTCTGTGGAAGAATCTGAAAGGATAGCCTCTTTAACGATGGAGGTTGTTAATGTGGTTAAACCACTGAAACACCTCAGACTGATTCACAAAGTGGTGGCAATAGGTGAGAATGGCATGATGGACAAAGAAGTCATCACCCTGTACGAGGGTGACTTGAATTGGGTGTATGATCAAGTGAAAGCTATCGAGCTGAAAGATCTTTCTGAATGTAGGAAAAATACATCTTCTAATGTCCAAAGCATTATCTCCAATTCCCCTAACGAAGGCAGCCTTTATGACTTCACAGGTCGCCAAATCATAGGGCAACCGCAACGTGGCATGTATATCCGTAACGGACGCAAGATAGTCATCAAATAGTGTCAAAAGTCGTTGGAAAGGAACAGCAAGGAGGAAGTCTTATAGACGAAAAAAAGGAAGCAGACTGGCCTCCTTTTTTCGTGAGTGTAGTGAGAGATTTCCTCCTTAGAGCTCTCGCTTAATCTTCTCTGCAATCTCCTGAAATTCCTCTGGAGTAAGCTTCAGATGGGGATTCGTGAAGCGCATGTCGGCTTCGCTCTGCATGGGAACCAGATGGATGTGAGCGTGAGGAACCTCCAGACCAAGCACGCACTGGCCCACTTTCACGCAGGGAATGGCTTTCTTGATGGCGATGGCCACCTTCTTGGCAAAAACCTGCAAGCCGGCTATTTCTTCATCCGTAAGGTCGAAGATGTAGTCCACCTCACGCTTGGGAATTACCAATGTGTGGCCCTTCTGTAGAGGGCTGATGTCGAGAAATGCATAGTAATTCTCATCCTCGGCAATCTTAAAGCTGGGAATCTCGCCTGCTACAATCTTTGAAAAAATGCTTGCCATAACAATGTTTTTTATGGGGGGTTATTCATCGAAACTGATATTCAACACTTCCAGTTGAATGGTACCTGCTGGCACCTTTACTTCTGCCACATCGCCCACTTTCTTGCCCAAGAGTCCCTTGGCAATGGGTGTTTCCACGCTGATTTTACCAGCTTTCAGGTCGGCTTCAGTGGCACTGACGATGCGGTACTTCATCTTCATGCCCGTCTTGGCGTTTTTCAGCTCAACTGTAGCCAGAATCTGCACCGTGTCCGTGTCCATGTGGGTGGTGTCGATAATCTTTGCCTCCATGATTGTCTTCTTCAGGATGGCAATCTCTGTTTCCAACTTTCCCTGCCACTCCTTGGCGGCATCGTATTCTGCATTCTCAGAGAGGTCTCCCTTGTCGCGAGCCTCTGCAATCGCGGCACTGGCTGCAGGACGATCCACGCTCTCCATGTGCCTTAGTTTGGCTACCAATTCATCGTAGCCCTTCTGTGACATATAAGCCATATCTATTTAATAATGTATTAAGTATCAGTTTCTGACGACACCGAAAAAGAAAAGAATCCCGACTCTTTTCAGCCGGAACCCTTTACTGTCCTTTTTGTTATGTCTGCTGGTGCAAAGGTATGGATTATTTTCTAATCCACAAACTTTTTGACCACAAATTTTGTCAAAACTGTTAAATCTGTAAAAAACAAACAGAGGTTGCAGAACCTATCTGAGTTTCTCGATGACAGGAAGCAAGAGACGCTCCATGATGGCATAGCCCTCTGCATTAGGATGTACGCCTGGCCTATCGTTGGCATATGCAGGATTCATCTCTGTGCCATCGGCTGTTACGAGAGCACTGAAATAGTCGACGTAGGGGATCTTGTTCTTCTTGGCATACGCCTGGACGCGAGCGTTCAAGTGGCGTATCTTTGTCATCGCGTCGGTCACTTCAGGCCTCCAGCTAAAGCCACCTGCCGGCAGACAGCTGGTCAGTATAACCTTGATTTTGTTGGCACGAGCAATGTCCACCAAACTCAGCACGTTTCCAAAGGTTTTGTCTTCATCGTATGGACCCGTATTGAGTGCTATATCGTTTGTTCCGTAGTTGATGACTACAATCTTTGGCTTCAGGTTCACAACATCCTCTCGGAAACGCAGCAGGAACTGGTAGCTGGTCTGTCCCCCAATACCACGGCCAATGATATAGGGATGGTCTTTGAAAAACTGAGAGCTGATGCGTGGCCAACCATCTGTGATGGAGTTTCCCATCAGGACTACACGCTTTGCTTTCTTGTCAGGAGCTCCCAATTCAACATTTGCTTGGCCGTAACGCCCGAAATTGGCAAACTTGTCATGTGTTTGAGCTAGCAGCGAAGGTGCGCAGAGGCACAGGATAGCTGCAAAGAATAGAATACGTCTTTTCATAATACACTTTTATTTTATTTGATTGTTTTCTTTTATTTTCGTATGCAAAGTTAGCCTTTTTCTTGATATTTGTCAATTAATTCGCCTAAAATGTGATATTCTCTTATTCAAATGTCTCTCTTTTTCCTGATTCTGCATATCTTTGCATCAGAAACAAACAGGTTAATGTTTTTTCTTCAAGGTAAAAGATTGTTGTTTTAGGTAAAAAGGAAAACAGGAAAGGATGGATCGTGAGACCTATCCTTTCTTGCTTTTAATGGAAACCTTTGTCAGTCAAATAGTTTTCCGTCTCCGTTTGCATCCAATGTGTGGGCAAGTTTGTCGATGTTCAGACTGCGGGCAGAGGCATCCACGATATCCTTGTATACGCCGCCCTTGCGATAGAGCTCATCTGGGTTGCCCGATTGCTCCACGCGTCCATCCTTGAGGGCATAGACGACATCGCTGTCGATGATTTGTGAGATGCTGTGGCTGATGATGATGACGGTGCGGTCGCGCTTGATGGCATCCAGACTGGCTTTGATTTGTTCCGTAGCAACAGCATCCAAACTTGCGGTTGGTTCGTCGAGGAAAATGATTGGAGGATTCTTGAGGAACATGCGTGCAATGGCGATGCGTTGCTGTTGGCCTCCTGAGAGAGCTGTGGCGCGAGCCTTGAAGCCATCTGGTTGTTTCATGATCTGGTCATAGATGTAGGCTTTCTTTGCAGCCTCGACAACTTCCTCGTCTGTAGCATCAGGCTTGCCGTATCGGATGTTCTCCTCGATGGTGCCCTCGAAGATATGATTTTTCTGCAGTACCAGACCAATGTTTTCGCGCAGATACTTCGTGTCCCATTCGCGCAAGTCCACCCCATCGAGTGTGATGCGGCCGCAGTCAGGCTCGTAGAATTTGTCGAGCAGATTGATGATGGTGGATTTGCCTGCTCCCGAAAGTCCCACAAAGGCTGTGATGTGGCCACTGCCTATCTTCATGTTGATATCGTGGAGAGCCTTGGTTCCATTGGGATATGTGAAGTCAACGCCCTGGATCTCGAATTCTCCGCAAACTTTTTCTGGATGAAAGGATCCAGTGGGTTCCGCCTCATCCTTTGCCTCCAGGATATCGAAGAATCCTTCTGCATATATGAGTGCATCGTTGAGAGAGTCGAAGATGCGTTGCAGTTGGGTGATGGGAGCTGTGACGTTGGAAAAGAGCATCACGTGGTACATGATCTTACCAATTGTCATTCCTGGGTACTGAATAAGCACCAGGTAAGCGGTGAGAATAATGATGAGGACCGTGCCTACCTGTTGGACGAAACTCTTTACTCCATCGAAATAAAACGATGTTCTGCGCACAAGCATTTGATTGTCAGTAAACTGCGTCTGTATGTCCCACTGCTTCTGGCTCTCGATGGGCTCGCGATTGAAGGATTTGATGACGTTCATGCTTTCGATGATGCTCACCACACCATTGGATTTCTGCTCACGGAATCTGCGCATGTTGGTGCGCCATCCCTTCAGACGGCGGGCCTGACGTACGGTGATCCATATATAAATAGGTACGATGAATAGGGCTGTCAGTCCCACATACACATTGGCCATAAACATCAATACAAGTGCCAAAAAGGCTGATGTGAAGAGCGGCAACAAGTCGATGAACACACTCTGGACGGTGGTGGAAAGCGATCCCACACCTTGATCGATGCGTGTCTGCAACTTTCCCGTTTCGTTTCCGCTGCGTGAGAAAAAGGCCATCCGGTAACTGAGGATGTGGTCGATGATAGCCTGCGAAAGGTCCTTGCTGACCAGGATGCGCATACGTTCGCCAAAATAGTTCTGCGCATAGCGGATGATGGCGGCCAGCAACTCCTTGCCCAGCAGGATGATGCTGATGACGGTAAGGATGTGGGCAGCCTTTGCCCAGGCGAATCCCTCAGGCTTTACCAGCGCATTGATGGCATCGACCGTGCGGTCGAGAACGACAGCATTGACCTGTGCGATGAAGGACCCGATGAGAGTCAGGATCAACGTTGCTATCACGAGCCACCTGTAGGGGCGGACATAGGGACCGATTTTCTTGAGTAAGAGGATAAGATTCATTCTTTTCTATGCTTTTTTGCTGTGATGTGAGACAAAGTTACCTTTTTTTTTCCAAATTATGAGGGCCGACGAGAGCTTTTCTCACGAATTTTGTGTAAGTTTGCAGAAGATTTCGATTTTTATATTCATAAAATCATGTGTAAAAGAATGAAAAGATTACTCTTCCTAACAACAATCCTGCTGGCAGCAAGCAGCTCTGCCTTGGCTCAAAGACTGCAGATTACCCTGAAAGACAAGTCTGTGGTTTCTTATGATATTGCAGACATCAACGTGATAGACATCATGCCAGAATTGCAGCCTGGCGAGCTTTGGGGCGCTTGGTTCCTGGGTTTCCGCTCCACCACGAGCAGCAGTACCCACTACGATGGAACGGAGATGCTTACCTTCACGGGATCACGTATGAATTGGTATAGGGCAAGCGGAGACGAGGTATACGACATTACCTACAGCGACGACTTCAAGACATTGAATTGCACCTCACAGGAAACTGGCAACGTTGAGAGCTACACCATCCTAGCCAACGAACCTGACCTGCTGGTGCTGAAGCGTGCCAGTTCCATACGATATTTCTACAAGTCTATAGAGGCTGCTCACAACGCAACGATGGTGAAGTTTCCTAATCGAAACGAATACACTGACATAAATCGTATCCTGAATCTGCGTTCGGGTTCCAGCAACTCCACCGTGACCCCCATGGGCAAGCACTTCGAGAACAGACACAAGACCACCGATGCTGATCGTGCCTGGCTGGCCGATCCCTCGAACCAACCCAACGTGAGTATCTCTGGCCTTACCAAATGGGCGGGCAAGGCAGTCACTCTCTATCCTTATGGCGATCCCCAGCCTGCTGACATCAACCAGCACGCCATTGGAGACTGCTGTCTTTGTGCTGTACTGGCATCGTTTGCCTACAACTATCCAGACTACATCAAACACATCATTACACAAGAAGGAAGCACTCGCTTCACCGTGGCCATGTATGACCCTCAGGGAAACCCAGTGAACGTGACGGTTGACAACAAGTTCCTCTGCGATGGAAACAACAACATCGGCCAACTGACGGGTAAGAACAACGTTCCCACTTGGGGAACTGTGCTCGAGAAGGCTATCATGAAGTGGGAAACCATCTATCAGTGCAACGGTATCGAAGGCATTGGCACAGAGCATGTCGCTCCTCTTTTGACGGGTTCTGGCAACAGCTTTGCCATCTCCCCTGGAACCCTTTTCAACAATGAGATGAAAGCTGTTCTGGAGTGGGCCATGCAGAACGGAATGATTGGCGTGGGAGGATTCAACAAGGGCGATTTGCTTTGCGGAACCCTGAATACTGTGACGGGCCATGCCTTCACGTTGATGTATACCACTGATCCTGACAACTATCTCTTCTCGATGCGTAACCCTTGGGGTATCACCTCAGTGGATGGTGTGCTGGAGATTCCTGACTATCGCTATATTGTTCAGACCATCGACTTCCGACTGGTTTACCCTGGAGCTGCCAAGGAATTCCTCAAACAGAACCAGACTGGTTACGTCGTTCCCAAGTTTGCTCCTAAGCAAGGTGACCTGGGTGTATCCAAGCGTCTGCTCCGCATGGCTGGCGTGAACAGCTATGCAGGCGAGACTGGCGATGATGCCTACAGTGATGAAGAAGAATAACCATTTCACTCAGAAAGCAACTTATGAAAGTAGGAGACAAAATACCTGAGACTTTGGGTGTCGACCAGAATGGCAACCCCATCAAGGCAAGCGACTATAAAGGGCGCAAGATCATATTGTACAGCTACCCTAAGGCAAACACTTCCGGCTGTACGGCTGAAGCATGTTCCCTCCAGCTGCATAAAGCAGAGCTGGAGGCTGCTGGCTATTCCATCATTGGTGTTAGCAAGGACCGCATCGAATTGCAAAAGAAGTTTGCTGACAGCTATTCTTTGGAATTCCCTCTCATTGCAGACACTGACACCACCCTGCTCCAGCAACTGGGAGCATGGGGTGAGAAGGTGGCTTGTGGCCGTCGCACCATAGGCATCCTGCGCACCACGTATCTGGTCAACGAGGACGGAATCATCGAAAAGATATTCACCCCCAAGGAAATCAAGACAAAAATACATGCTGAACAGATTTTGAGTTACATCAATCAATAAAAGACCTTTTCAACAGCCATGAAACGCAAGATTGCAATTTTGGGCGCAGGAATGATGGGCTCTGCCCTGGCTTTTCCTGCTGCAGAGAATGGAAACGATGTGCGCATCATTGGAACCTGTCTCGACGACAGCATCATCGATGGGTACATCCAGACACACAAACACGAGAAGTTCTGCAGGAAGTTCCCTGACAATGTGACGTACCACTACTTCCGTGACTGGAAGGAAGCTGTGGAGGGGTGCGACTTCGTGATTGGAGGCGTGTCGTCGTTTGGAGTCGATTGGTTCCTCGAGGAAATCCTCACTCAGCTGAACCCTGAGTTGCCCGTATTGAGCGTGACAAAAGGACTTCGCGCTACCGAGGATGGGACACTTCTCTCTTACCCCGGCTTTTGGGAGAGTGAGTTGGCAAAACGTGGTATAAAGCACACAATCTGTGCCATTGGCGGTCCCTGCACCAGCTACGAGCTGGTCTTTATGGACCCATCGGAAGTGGCGTTCTGCGGAAAGGACAACGATGCTCTGCGCATGATGAAGGAAGCCATGCAGCGCCCCTATTATCACATCTCCCTGACAAACGACGTCATTGGACTGGAAAGTGCGGTCGCACTGAAGAATGCCTATGCGATGGCTGTTACGCTGGCTGTGGGACTCAACACGCGTTGGCATGGTGAAAGTGAGCCCCAGCACTATAACTCCCAGGCAGGAACGTTCACGCAAGCCGTACGTGAGACGCATGCTCTCATGATGTTGCAAGGGGGGACGTTTGAATCAGAGTGCATTGGTTTGGGTGATCTCTACGTGACCATTTTCAGCGGACGTACACGCAGATGTGGCGTTCTGATGGGGCAAGGATTGAACTACGACGAGGTGACTGAGGCATTGGCAGGCATCACGCTGGAAAGTCTTGTCATTACGCGTGTTATGGGAAATGCAATCCGCAGGAAAGCTGAACTGGGACTCGTTGACCTGAAGGACTTCCCCCTGCTCATGCATATCGTAGACATTCTCGACAAGGGAAAGGCTGACGCTGACCTTCCGTGGGAGGCTTTTACGTTTGAACATCTCGACTGATGCTTCCATCTTCCTCGAAAAGTAACGGCTGATATGCAGACAAAACACACCTTCAAGCATTGGCAGTGGAGAGTCATCATCTGCTCGATGATAGGTTACTCCATGTTCTATTTCGTGCGCAAGAACTTCTCGTTTGCTATGCCTGCTTTGGGAGAAGCCTATGGAATCACCAACACCAGCTTTGGCATCATCCTCTCACTGGTGGGCATCATCTATGGCATATCTAAGTTCATCAACGGTTTCATCGCTGATCGCGCCAACGCCCGTTGGCATCTTGTCATTGGCCTCACGATATGTGCGCTGCTTAATTACATCTTTGGTTTCAGCGCAGATCTCAGCCATTGGATAACAGGTGCTTCGCAGGGCCCTGACTTTGTCAACTCGATGGTGGTCATCATGGCAGTCCTGCTTGTCTTGAACAATATCTTCCAAGGATGTGGATTCTCACCCTGCAACCGTCTGATGGTGCATTGGGTTCCCCCCAAGGAACTGGCGACAAAGATGAGTTTCTGGAACACCTCCCATTCCATTGGGGCAGGGCTTGTTTCTGTCCTTTGCGGCTATATCATAGGCAGCGGAATGGGTTCAGGAACTGGCACGATGGCGTGGCAATGGTGCTTCTGGATTCCTGCTGTCATCGCGTCGCTGGGTGTGTTCTTTATCCTCGTCTCTTTGCGCGACACGCCCACTTCCGTTGGTCTCCCGGAATTGCCAGATACGAAGACGGAACTCGACGAAGACGACAGCCCTGAGGCTTTCAAGGCGTTCATCCGCAAGAAGGTCTTCCAGAATCCCATCGTGTGGATTCTTGCTTTGACCGACCTGTTTGTCTACATTGTGCGCTTTGCTGTCTTGGATTGGGGTCCCACGTTTCTCCAGAACCGTGCGATTCCCCTCTCTCCTCAGTTGGCAGGGTGGACTATCGCGATCTTCGAGATAGCAGGATGTGCTGGAATGATGTGTGCGGGATGGGTGTCTGACCGTTTCTTTGGTGGAAAGGCCCAGCGCGTTTGTGCCATCGAGATGGGCATCGTAGCCCTTTGTCTGGTTGCTCTCCACCTGTTGCCTGCTGATGCGAGCAGTGTGCTGGTGCTTGTCCTGTTGGCAGTCGCTGGTTTCTTCCTCTATGGGCCTCAGGCTCTGCTGGGTGTTGTGGCCGCCAACCAAGTGACGAAGAAAGCTGCCTCGTCGGCTGTTGGCCTGATAGGTCTGATGAGTTACGTCTCTGTCATCTTCACAGGTGCTGGCTTGGGTTGGTTCTCAGACCATTTCGGCTGGGACTATCTCTTCATCCTCATGAGTGGCGTAGCCATTGTGGGAGGACTGACGGTGGCTCTTTTGTGGAACATCAAGGATGACGGATACATCCATTAAGTCTAATCCAGCCTACAGTCGTATTCCGTAGAAGAAACGTGCACGCCACTTGGTGTTCTCGATCTCCAGGTTCTTCTTGTTGCCTATGTTGGTGAAATTGAAAACCATCGATAAGCCCGTGAACATGTTTCTCTTTATCTGACGAACGACGGAGCCACGCGCTGTGAGGATGATCTCCGGGAAATGGTAACGGAGTGGAATGCGTGTGTTGTCGAGAGTTAGCGCTGTGTTGCTGAAGACGATGAATGTGGGCAGGGATGAGAGATGAATCAGCCAATTCTTTGCAGGCACGTAGTTGTAGCCATACCCGCCTCCAACACCAATGTTGGTTATGTTGAAACGGAAATTCTCCTTGCTGTTCGCCTCGCCCCTCTGCCCCTGTGCAGATAGAGCCAACAGGAAGCTTCCTGCCGATCGGCGCTGGATATAGCCTTGGGAGAGTGCGGCAGGATAGGAGAAGCGGCGGGTGTTGAAGCAATAATAGCCGTTCAGGGTGCGCGTCTTCAGCGAGAGTATGTCTGGAGGCAGGTTTACCCGATTCTGTCCGCCTTCCTCACTCCATCCCTTGAAGTTGTGGGCAGAATGATAGATGAACTCGAAACCAAAGCTTTTTCCGTAGGACAGCAGATTCAGCTCGTAGTCGCTGTATCGTCCCAGCAGTTTAGCAGGATTGAGCGCGACGCTGACAGAAAACCCCACGTAGTTCACGGCCAAACTGAGTGTGGATTTGTAGTCTGCTTTCAGTTTCGTTTGGAAAGGTATATCGTTTCTGACTGCCTCTGCCCCAATCTGTGCTCCAGAGACATTGGCCCTGCCTATGATTGTGAACCTGGTGGTTGGGCGTGTCACGTAGGCTGTGTCCACATTGGCATTCCTGTATCGAGCCGTCAGCACGCTGTCAACGAGCCGTATCCGTGCGAAACGATCTTTGGCACAAACCTGTGTGTCTATCCCGCTTGCGAGAAAAACACACAATGCAATGAGTATCTTGGCAGGTAATCTCATACTTGTAGGCAACAAAGTTACTGATTTTTCCTGTATGCAGGAACATTTCTGCCTTTTTTTTCCTTCTTCCCCTCACTTTCCTTGTTGAAAATCAAATCTTTCTCATTCGGCAGACACTTTTGCCTGGATAGTTTCGAAAATGTCTCTCCATTCTTGTGCGATATCGTATTTTTTGTTGTACCTTTGCCCATGAAAAAAAGAATGAATGATATGACACCATCTCAGAGATTACTCAGGGAAATTTTCCCCTTAGCCATCTTGGCAGGCATTTGCATCTCCATCGGATGCGTTGTGAACCTTCGCGTGGGAGGCGTGGCTGGAGCCGTGCTCTTCGCTTTCGGCCTTACGACCGTGGTGTACTACGGCTTGAAGCTCTACACAGGCACGGCAGGCTTTATCCGCCGCCAGGGCGACTGGTCCATGCTGGCTGTCGTTCTGCTGGGCAACATTGTCGGTTGCTGGCTCACCGCTCAAATGATATCCTACGCACAGCCAGATTGCATCGCGCCTGCCTCTGCCATTCTCGAAGGACGCTTGGCTAAAGGTCCTTGGGCATGCTTCCTCTTGGCAATCGGCTGCGGATTCATCATGACCACAGCCGTAGAGTTTGCCCGCAAGGGTAAGATGCTTACCCTCCTGCTGGGTGTTCCCGTCTTCATCCTCTGCGGTTTTGCCCACTCGATAGCCGATGCCTTCTATTTCCTTGTCTCGCCTGCGGAGTCGCTGATGCAACCCATGGTGCTGGTCGTCTATCTTTGCGAGGTGCTGGGCAATTTCGTGGGCTGCAATCTCTACCGCTGGATGCTCTTGCCCTCGAAATAGGTCAGGCGCAAATGTTAACAACTAATAAAAAGCGCTGAGAACTAAATGTAAATGTTAAATTTGGGGCAGCGCGGCTCGTTTTTCTGGATGCCCAAAGGGAAGGGGGACGAAAATGCATAACTTTGCATCAAGAAAACCGAGAAACGATGAAACAAACCCCTTCAAAGAAACCTCTCACGCATGCTGAGATGGAGATTATGAATGTCCTGTGGGACAGCCCGCAGGCTCTCACGGTACATGAGATTGTGGATTGCTTCCCAGACTCCCCGCCAGCCTATACCACCGTAGGCACTTTCCTGAAGATTCTCGAGGCCAAAGGCTACGTGGAGCATCGTCGAAAGGCAGGAACAGGACGCACCTTCTGTTTCTCGCCCCTAATGAGCCGTGAGAAATACATTTCCCAAGTCCTGCATGACGTGAAGGACTCTCTCTTCAGGAATTCCACGAAGGCCCTCTTCTCCTTCCTCATCCAAAGCGAGGAGCTGAGCGACGAGGAGCTGCGTGAGATCATGGAGATGATGGAAAGCAGGGATGAAACGCTTTCGCGCAAAAACTGATAGGTTTCTAACATACTATACCCACTCCCTTTGGCGTTATTATATAAGAGGAAAGCTTAGGCAAGTTTTTTGACTTTGGCTTCCTCAGTCGTATAATAGACAGAAACGCATTAAGTGATTTCTCGTGTAAGTTCAATTAGAGTTAATACAAAGTTTATGAGAAATCGGCTCGAGCAAAACTTCTGCCACCTGGGAAGGCCGCAGAAGTTTTCTCTCTTTCATGATGTCTGAGTCAGGCGACGGTTGCATCGCATGGCAGGAACGTGTTCCGCTATATCCTGGGTTTCTGGCAGAGGTAGGCTATCTGGGAGACAATGAAGATGATGATGCCGTAGATTATCGGAACGAGCACGCACTTGTATCCGCCATATATGACGGCAGGTGGCATCAGATTGGATGGAGAAATGTCGCCCGCCTCATTAAAGGCTCTGTACGACTCTTGCAGGACGCCATACATCTGATAGAGGCCCATGGCTCCAAAAAGGAAACCGCAGGCCAGCGAGATGAGGCCAATGTTGCGAACCCAGGCTGGGGCTTTCCATGCTGCCAGGAAAACCAGCGCCAACAATAGGGTAAGGGCAGACATGCAGAGAGGATTGCCCGAAACAAAGAAATCAGTAATTGCTGTCATAATCATAAAGTTTTAATTTGGTTGAACATTTTGTCGTCGTAGCAGCTGCTTGTTTTGAATTCGATGGCAAAGGTATGCCATTAGGGCTTCGAGAGCAAAAATTTTGGCTGTTAAAACCCCTCGTTTGCTTGCCAAAACCCTCTATAAGGGGATTTTGACTCTTTAGAAGGGCTTTCGTACAGAGGAATTTGCTATCTTTGCATGCGAAATGAAACGCTCGTCACTTATTCTTTCCTATTGGTTGGTGGCATTGATCCTGTTTGCTATCGTATTGTCCAGCACGGGCTACTCGTTTGCCGACGCTTTGTTTCTTGCCAGCTCGCTTATGCCAGTGGCCGTACTGTTCCGTTACCTGCTGGCCCAGGTGCGTTTCGCCTCGCGTTGGCAAGGAATACGTGATGTGTGTTTCCTCGCATTGTTCATTCTCACGATGGCTTTCCTTGCCGTTCATCTGGCACATACCCTGATATTGGCTCTGCGTCGCCAGTTGTATGAAACCGATCTGGTCGTTTCTCCCATATTGCTCAATCCCGTTTTCCTGTTGGCCATGCTGCTGCTGATTATCGTGGGCGATTATTTCTTTGGGCGTCTTATCGAGCAGCGTATGCCGATGGAAGAGGAGACGATAACCTTCACCAGCGACCGTCAGCCTGTGATGCTTCTGCAGCAGGAGATCCTCTATGTGGAGAGTTGTGATACGGAAACGTGGGTTCATGCTACGGAGGGCCGCCGCTATCGCAACAAGCGTTCCATCTCCACCTGGGCCCATCTTTTGGGCAATGATTTCCTGCGCATCCATCGTTCCTATCTTGTCCGCATTACTGCCTGCCAAGGGCGAGAAGGTGAGAGCGTTGTGCTGGGCGATGTCCGCCTCCCCGTTTCCCGCAAGTATAAGGCCATAGTTCAGGAAGTGTTGGGCTAACTTGTTTGTTTTTTTGATTCTGGAGGACCTGGATTTCCAGATTCCGAATTTGAGTTTCGCAAACTGTTCAACTGTTCGCTGTTCGATCTGGAGGAACGATTCGTTCCCCCAGCTGTGCAATTGTTTCAACTGTTCGCTGTTCGCTGTCAGGGCTAAAGGAACTAGAGAATCTAGAGGGCACCTCAGGCCAATTGTCAATTGTAAATTGTTAATAGTTGATCATATCTTTTAATTGCTTTAATGTCAGTTAGTTGTAAATCGTTTTCTCTCTCATTCGTCCTGCGCGCATGGGCGAAGTGTCGGTTGGAGTTCCTCAACGTGTTGACTCCGGATTTTCAACTTGTCGATTTCCTCTTTCTAACACGATGCAAAGGTACGTTTAAGCGAGCGCCGTGCGATAAAACGCTTTTTATCAGTAAGGCCGAGCGGAAGTACCTTCGCGACAGCAAAGGTACGAAGAACTGGTGGATGGCTGTCGGACATTGTCAGTCTTTGTCGCACATTGTCGGACATTGTCAGTTATTGTCAGTTATCGGGCGAAAAAAGTAAAGATTTTTCTTGCATAATTCAAGAAATTTTTGTACCTTTGCAAGGTAATTAAAAGGGAGGAAGACAGGATGAAAAGCTACTACAAGTATGAGTTGGCGGAGGCTGCTGGGGTGAGCACCCGCACCTTTGGCCGTTGGCTGAGTCAGCAGAGTGAGACATTGGCTAAGTGGGGCGTCACGCCCAGAACACAGATGCTGCCACCCGTCGCCGTGAAGTGGATCTGCGGCCAGTATGGGATTGATGAGGGAGAGCTGTGAAGGGGACAGGAAAGACACATTGATTCGTCCTTGCGCCACAACGCCACAACGCCACAACGTATCATTAAGGTGTTTTCAATACAAAATAAAGTGGCAGTAGAATTTTATTATTATATATTATTAATAATATATAATAATAAACTCTGTTTCCCCTGCTTTGCACATCGGAATATGCTTAATGATACGTTGTGGCGATGGGACGATGTGGCGGAAAACATTGTCTCTTAACCCTTGTTTTTGTTGAACAGGCTCTGCGGAAAGCCGTTCAATCATTTCCAGGTTTTGCGTGCTAAGGTACATGCTCTTTTGTCTTTTCCTGAAAAAAACAGAGGTGATGATGGCGGATTCAAAAGTTATTCGTAACATTGACTACTCGCCACTAGTCATTTAACAAAAAACGTAGTTATGAAAAAATTAACGCCACCATTGCGCTATAATTAAAAATAAATACATAAATTTGTACGCGAAAGATAAAACTAACGGACGAAGCGGCGAGTGCTAACATGCTTACACGATTGTCCAAGTCGCTCCGAACGAAGGTAAAGCCAACGGGCGGCACCGTCCTTCTAAATAAAATAAAAGGGAAACTAGAACAACAACTACAAACATGAAGATGATGGAGAGATTCAGGCAATTAATGCTGACGGCGGCCATGTTGCTGCCGATGCTGGCCTTCGGACTGGTGGCCTGCGATAGTGAGGAAGAAAATGACATCGGCGACGGTAAAGCTCCGTTTGAGTCGCTACCCGTAACCTCGACCGTCACGGCCAAGGACTTCAAGATGAGCGACATCGACGCTCTGGTAGAGATGTCGCTGAAGATGGAGGGTCTGCGCGTGCAGTATGCCAAAATGATGAGTAATGGATGGAAAAACGAGCTCTACAGTGGCCCAGGCGAATATACTGACGGCTCGAAGTTCTACGACTATGTGGCTGACCTGCTCGACAATGCCGAGCAGTATCAGGCAGCGCTGGAACGGTTAGAGAAGGACGGCATTCTGAAGAAGACAACGGTGACGCGTGGTATCATGCTAGACTTCGCCAACTGGTGCTATAGTCTGAACGCCCCAAAGGAAGTAGCCTACGAGCGCATGCTAACCATACTGAACAAGAATAAGGTGACAGGCAATATGGCCGCTATGCAAGCGTTATTCAACTCGGTGCCCGAAAAGCACAAATGCGGCATGACCGATGCAAAGCAGTGGTTCGTCAATCTCTATGCCGGTGAATACAAGAACAAGGGCATGAGCATCCACGATGCCTGGCTTACTGTCGGTGCGGGTGAAGGCAATGGCCCCTTGGCGCAGTATTTCGATACTTACGCTGAACTTTACGACAAAGGCCCTGGCAATCCACGCTGGAAGGACAGTCATGAGGTCATCAAGGATGTGGCCGAGAAAGGCGGCACGTTCTATGTTTCCTGTATTGATGAGGTGACGGGCGGCTATGTGGGCAAGATGGTAGATATCAACGACATCTCCCAGGAAACCATTAACCTGGCCAAGAAGATTCGCGAAGGTAAAGCCACCACTTCCGACCTGAAGAAGTTTGCCGCCAACTTAGGCAGCAAGTACGTAAAGGACAAGGCCGGCGACCTTATTGGTGAAGACCCAGGAGGCTTGGAACGTCTGGCTGGTGAGATTACCGACTATGTCACAACTCATGCCATCGAGGCTGCCGACGAGGAGATTGCCGAAGAGTTGGGCGTGAACCTCTATGAGATACAGAAGAACACGCCACAGGGCACGCTGGTGACCATCATCGAGGACGTGAAAGAGGGTAACCTGACCATCGGCTTCCCGGGCAAGGATGGCAACACGCACATCGTGACCAAACCCGGCGAGAAGAACATCACCGTAGTAACCACCAGCGGTGAGCGCATCACCCAGGAAATGCCTGAGAAGAAACCCGGTAAGGTGGAAGTGGAGGCCCAGCCACAAGAGAAGAAGGCCACCGTCAAGTTGTCACCTGACAAGGTCAATATAGTGGCCACGGGCGGCAAGACAACTGTGGAGATACTGAGCAACTGCCCCTACGCCCGCTTCCGCTTCAACGGCGAAGAACCTGACTGGCTCTCTGTAAGCCGCAAGGGTAAGACGCTGACTCTCGACGCAAAAGCGAACATCAGCGAGCTGCCACGCACGGTAACCTTCCGGGTCGATGTGTCGTTTGAGGGTAAGGAGGCTGATGCCAATGCCCCCATCACCGTGACGCAGGCAGGCTTCAAAGAAGAGGATGACCGCCCAATGATCGAGGCCGACAAGACCGAGCTTATCTTCGATGCCAACGGAGGCGAGCAGACGGTGAAGCTCGACGTGAAGACCTACCAGTATTATGGCGGCATTACCGACGACAACTGCGAGGACTGGGTTACCGTGAAAAGCAACGGGTCTGCTGTCTCGCTGACCGTCACCGTTGCCCCCAACAAGACAGACCAAGAGCGCACGGGCACCATCTATGCCTTCGCTACTAACAAAGAAAAGGTGGAAACAGAAAAAGACTACGTGTTGCTTCCCATTACTGTGAAGCAGGCGGCGGGAAGTCAACAGGACAACAGCCCGCAATGGAGCATATTTGGCATTACCGTCAATATTGACTTGTGTGCATACCTCACGAGCGCCGCCTTCTATCGCACAGTTGAGATAGGCAACGTTGGAGTCACGACATACTACGATGGAGCGGAATGGACCGTTACTCCGAATGGCAAGGGAATTGATGTCAAGATGGAATATACATTTGATCAGGAGCCCCAAAGCGATGGTTATACTTCACATAAACACATAGTAGCATCGTTTAGTGTTGACGACCTGACACAGCTGGAAAGCAAGAAAGCAACGGTCAGGAACGTAAAATTTGAGAGATTATATACAACCAGTCATCCTAATTCAAACGATGTAACGTCATCCAGAGAAGAAAGCAGGTTTGCTTCAGAAGCAGTACTTCCCATGACTTCTTTCAGTTATTCAGACTATTCTTCAAGAGACGATTATAACATTGAGTGTTGGTGGCAATTAGAAAAAGAAGCCGTTTCCTATACTGATTTCTTCTGGAAAAAGACAGTCAATCATAAAGACGGAACGACAGATGTAATGGAAAGTCATGACATGATAGAAACATATGAAGACGGCACCCCACTGTCGAATCGTTTTTCGGTATGTCTTAAGCTGAAGAATACGAATAAGAGCCGCTCCACCCGTTCAGGACGCTCAATGCTTGAGCGAGTGCAACAAACCGCAATAACTCCTTTGAAGGACATGCCACAATAGGATTATTTAATGCGCCGTTGTGTTCTAATCGTTGTCCACAAACACACAAACAGGCAGGGGTGCATCACCTCTGCCTGTTTTATTTAGCATGTTTGAAATGCATTGGAGAACGTAAGTTCGATATAAGTATTAGGCAATTAGTCTACAGAGTGCAGAGAGCTATATTATTACAGTTTTCATCGAAATGGGAAAAGAGGCCGACGAGATTAACGTGAGTTTTGAATTCGGGTCTTGAGCGAAGTTGTAGAGTGCAACGTACCATGCGTCTACACTTTTATTTCTTTTAAAAAGCAGAACTAAGAACCCAAAAGCGGTAAAGATTTCTTCTCAATCAATAAACGAGGTTTACGATTTCTTGTTCTCCAGTTGGTGCTCAGGCGCAGGATGATTTGCGAAGGAATGAAAAAGAAAATCCGCTGCCCTGCAAAGGATAGCGGATTTTTATTGTTTAAAAAAAATCGAAACCGGCTTAGAAGCGATAGCCGTAAGTGATGCTCAGGTTGAAATTTTTCAGAGGATCAACGGCATGTCCTGTTTGCTCCTTCCATGCTTTACGGTAGTCTTTGGTAAACATGTCAGTAATACCCCAGTCGCAACCCAGAGTCAGGGAGTGATGGTTGATGTATTCGGCACCTACGCGGAAGCCCAGTCCGAAATCGAAGCGCTGGATATCACCAAAATCTCCATCATCCTTGCGGAAGAAGCGGGTCTTCACGTCATCCAAGAGATCATCGTCATAGTCAACAATGCTCTTACCATTGATACCTATGGCGAAATAGGGACCAAAGTCGGTGTAAACGCCAAAGTCGTTGCTGAAATTGTAGCGGTAACCAACGTGAACAGGAATCTCCACATAGCAGGCACGAGCCTTACATGTTGCACCCAAAGCATCAACCTTGGCACCCTTCATGGTGTAGTTGACACCTGCATTGACGAAAACGCCATGACAGCCGGGAAGCATGTACTCGCCACGCACACCCAGATTGAAACCAGGCTTGAGATCCGTATCAAGATCACCACCACGGAAATTACTCAAATTCAACCCAAAAAGTCCCTGGAATGTCAGACCTTCTTCTGGCTCATTGTCAAGAGCCATTGCGCTCGTAGTCATTGCGACCATAGCGATAATCAAAGTAAAGATTTTCTTCATAATTGTATCTCTGTTTAATTAGACAATTTCAGTGCAAAGATAATGGAAAACTTGCAATTCCAAATCTTTTTAAGACAGAATATTACACTTTTTCTTCATTTTTCCATTTTTATCCGAAAAAAAGAGACGGATAAGGGACTCATTCCAGTTTCTTGTAGTCAGAAATGTTCTCCACTCCCTGAATGTTGCGCTCATCTATGGCGGAGGTGAGCAGGCTGACAAGAGCCTCAGGTGACAGGGAGGTAGCAGGATTGAAAGAGGGGGAGGCGCTGTAGTCGAGGAGAGCCTTTTTGTAAGCCTCGCCTTCAGGCCATTGATCGATGTGGTCCAGATTGGTGGTAGTAAGCAAGAGTTTGCCTTCCCCTACCCTGAACTCCATCAGGATGCCCAGCAGATGGTTGCGCTCCACGTTGTCGATGGCCTGAATGAGCGGGCGATAGCGGTCAGAGATGGCATCGAGGATGAGCGGACGGCTGAAGCGGGCAATGGGCCACCACTGGTAATCGGAATGCCCTTCTGTGGGGAACCCGCGGAAGAGGGGATGCTGAGCGTCCATGAGAAGGCCGAGGGTGCCTGGCGAGACGGGCTGATGGTTGCGCTCGCTGATGGTCTTGAACATCGCATAGTTCCAGTAGTCTGGCGTGAAGAGCCCTCCCACGCTCTGTTTGGCGATGAGGGCGCTGTCGGGCTGCAGGATGACGGTCTCGCCCTTGGCCAGGGAAGCCAGCGCGGCATCCAGGCGATGCTCGATGCTGTGGATGGCAACGGTTTCTGTCTTGGGATATACCCAGACATGGTATTCGTTGAGGTAATCGCCGAATTCGAGGGTGAGGACATACATGCCAGGACGTCGGATGGTGGTGAGCGGACAGGTGAAGCGAACCGTTTCGGAAAGTCCTCCCTGAGGGACGCGTACTCCAGAGAAGGTGAGGTCGGAACTGAATTCCCCGCCTGCGAGGACGCAATGGATGGAACCCTCCTGAAGCTCCTCGAGGAAATTGCTGACGCAGAGGTCAGCGACAAAGGTCTCGTCGTTGCTCCAGCAGAATTTGTCCATCAGGGCAAGCGGAACGAGAGGCGATACCCATTGGCACCATTTCTCTGGCTCCACGAGGCCCTTGCTGTCACCAAACGCATCGAGAATGCCACAGAGCGCACTCCCCTGCCCGGGATAGTCCTTGAGGTCGAGCATCTGGTAACCGCCAAAGCCAGGCGTGCGGAGACAATACTCGATGTCGGCCTTGTCGCACTCCACCACGAACTGCCCATTCGCCTGATGGAAGGCTTCTGCTTGGTCGGTGAGGTGATTCTGCTGGAGACGGCTGCGGAAGACTTCCAGGTTGTAGGGATAAAGGACGCCTGTGTACTTGGGAATCTCTGTATAGTCGGGATAGACCTGGAATTGGCAAGTCTCATGGCTGACGATGGGAACGGGACAAAGGCGGGCGGCTGTGCTGTAGTTGGCACGCGTGTTGGGATGCGTGTTGTTGAGCATGCCTCCCTGGTCAGCATCGGCAAAGGAGAAACTGCTGCGAGTCTGGGTACTGTAGCCTTCGCCACCTCCCACGCGACACGTGACCATGTAATCCTCACCCGGATGAACTCCTTGCCAGCCGAGGGTGTTGTTGGAGCCGAAAGTGTAGAGATGGCGGTTGTCGCGCTGGCGCCAACGCTCAACCCAGCCACGCATCATCTCGTGGTCGCCCCACAGTTCATTGCCAATGCCGAGTGCCATGAAACTGGGATGATTGCCAAACTGGCGGAGAATGCCGTCTGCCTCGCGAAGAAGGAACTGGTTGAGTTCCTGCGTATCCTCGTTCAGCGTCCCCCAGACAGGCAGTTCCACCTGCAGGTAAATGCCCATGCTGTCGGCTGCCACGAAGGCTGCTTCCGTGGGCGTGTAGCTGTGGAAACGGAAATGGTTGAGCCCATAAAGGCGGGCGGTCTTGAAGAGACGCATCCACGTCTCCACATCCGTAGGACAGTAGGCGGTGAGGGGAAAGACGCAACCGTCGTGGGTGCCGCGCAGGAATGTGCGCAAGCCGTTGATGGTAAACTGGGTGCCTTTTGTGCCAAAATTGCGGAGCCCGAAAGTGACCTCCTCTGACCCGATGCCATCGAGTTGGGCTTTGAGGGTATACAGGACGGGATGGAACTCGCTCCACGACTGGGCATCCTTTCCCAAGTCGAGGCGCATTTTCAGGGTGTTCTCGCCTTCTTGGAGCACCATGCGCTGGGCGGCGTTCTTCCCTCCACAGGAGAGCCGGAAAGTGGCCTTGCGGTCATGATCGGCCAGGACCTGCATGCTGACCATCACGGTATGGGATTCTTCGTCAGGAAAGACGTCGGTATGAAGAATACGGCTCTTGGCAAGCGAACGGATTTCCATGCGGCCCAGGATGCCATTCCAGTTGGTCTGGGTAGCGTCCGTCCAGGCATGGGAGCCTCGGATTTCTGCTGGCACAGAAGTGCTGCGATTGTCCACGCGGACACGTATCTCGTGGCGTCCTGCCTTGAGTCCTTTCAACTGATAAATGTGGGCAGCATGGAGATGATACTGGGAGCCGATGCTGTCGCCATCAATCCATAGCGTGGTTCCCTTCGTGCGCTCCAGATAGACTTCGAGCAACTGGTCACTCATCGAGCGCGGCAGGTTGATCTCACGCGTATAATGGACCACACCCTCGAAAGGCCATAGGCGGGTGAGTTGGCTCGTCGTGCTGGTGGAATGCTTTCCTGAACCCAGATGATTCTCGTCGGTAGTGCCGGGAAGTTGGCAGTCCCCCAACTCTGTGTGCCACGTTCCAGCCAGGGAGACCACTTCTGCCTTCAAAGCGACAGATGAACTGAAAAGGAGAATCAAAAGGTATGCTTTTTTTATCATATTCTTGTGCTTTTTCGTCACAAAGATAAGGATTTTCAAAACCCAACTTGCGAATCCACAATTTTTTTTTTACTTTTGTAGCAAACATTCAAATATAATCAACATGAAAATGAAATGGAAAGCATTTGCTGCGGTAATCGCCATCATGGGCTTGACCGCAAGTTGCCAGAACCGGCAGAGTAGTCACCAACCCTCGATTCCATCGGACAAGGACGTGGAAAGTCAAGTAGAGAAAATCCTGTCGCGTCTGACGCTGGAGGAGAAAATCGGACAGATGTGTGAGCTTACCATCGATGCCATTCAGGCAATGGGCCAGGAAGGATTCCAGCTGGACGAGGAGAAACTGAAGCTGGTGTTCGATACTTGCAAGGTGGGCAGTATCCTGAATGTCCCCCTTGGGATGGCTTCTACCCCCGAAGTGTGGTATAATCTGATTCACACGATAAACCTGCGTAGCGAGGAACAATGCAACGGTGTGCCTCAAATCTATGGAGTCGACCAGATTCATGGTGCATCCTATTGCTGGGGCGCCACTTTCTTCCCACAGGAAATCAATCAGGCTGCCAGCTTCAACCGTGCCATTCCTTATCGGGTCAACGAGATTGCGGCCTACGAGAGCCGTGCCTGCCTGATCCCCTGGGTTTACTCACCTGTGATGGATCTGGGGCGCAACCCAGCCTGGCCACGCATGTGGGAAAGCTATGGCGAGGACAGTTACCTGAACGCAGAAATGGCTGTGCAGGCTGTGAAAGGTTATCAGGGCGACGATCCCAACCATATCGATGCCAATCATGTGGCTGCCTGCCTGAAGCACTACATGGCCTATGGAGTGGCTCTCTCGGGAAAGGACCGCACCCCAAGCTATATCCCTGACCGTGAGTTGAAGGAGAAATACTTCGAACCATTCAAACGTTGTGTGGAGGCTGGAGCTCTCTCGCTGATGGTGAACAGCGGAAACAACAGCGGAGAACCTTTCCACGCCAGCCATAAGTTCCTGACGGAATGGCTGAAGGAAGGCTTGAACTGGGATGGCATGATCGTGACGGACTGGGCTGACATCGAGAATCTCTATTCGCGCGACCACGTGGCAGCCAGCAAGAAGGAAGCTATCGAGATGGCCATCAATGCGGGTATCGACATGAGCATGGACCCCTACAACGTGAACTTCTGCCGCTTGCTGAAGGAATCTGTCGACGAAGGCAAGGTGAGCATGGACCGCATCAATGATGCCGTTCGACGCATTCTTAGACTGAAGGTCCGCGTGGGACTCTTCGACAAGAACACGTGGGACGTGTCCTTCGCAGAGCTTCAGAAGCAGTATCCTGATTATGGAAGCGAGAAGTTCGACCAGGAGGCCACCAGGATGGCAGAGGAGACGATGGTGCTGCTGAAGAATGAAAACGAGGTTCTCCCCCTGAAACCTGGAGCCAAGATTCTGGTGACAGGACCCAATGCCAACAGTTTCCAGGCGCAGAACGGCGGTTGGAGCTACAACTGGCAAGGGACGCGTGCTGACGAGGCTTGCGTGGCTATCGGAAAGTATCATACTTTCTATCAGGCATTGGCTGAGAAGCTGGGTGCAGAGAATGTGAAACTCGTAGAGGGAATCACGTATCAGAACGTCTACAGCAAGAGCGAGCTGGAGAACGAGCCAAACATTCCTGCCGCCGTAGCTGCTGCTCGAGGCGTGGATGTGATTCTGGCATTTGTGGGCGAGAATTCCTATGCTGAGACGCCTGGCAACATCAACGATCTGACATTGAGTCAGAATCAGCAGAACCTGGTGAAAGCGTTGGCGGCAACAGGCAAACCTGTCGTGATGGTTCTCAACGAGGGCCGTCCTCGCATCATCCGCGAGATTGAACCCCTCTGCCAAGGTGTCATCGATGCTTTCCTGCCAGGAAACTATGGGGGCGATGCGCTGGCAAATCTGCTTATTGGCGAGGCCAACTTCAGCGCCAAGATGCCTTTCACCTATCCCAAGTACGTCAACAGCTTCGCCACCTATGACTACAAGCCTTGCGAGAACGTAGCTACGATGGATGGTGCCTACAACTACGATGCTGTGATGGATGTGCAATATCCCTTTGGTGCTGGCTTGAGCTACACTACGTATGCCTACAGCAACCTGAAGGCCGACAAAGAGGAGTTCCTGCCTGGCGACGAGATTACGTTTAGCGTGGATGTGAAGAACACTGGAAACGTGGCTGGTAGCGAGCCCGTATTGCTCTTCATCAGCGACATGGTGGCAACGTTGACTCCCGATGTGAAACGTCTGCGCGGATTCGAGAAGGTCAGCTTGCAGCCTGGCGAGTCTACTACTGTCAGCATGACCGTGAAGGCAAACGACTTGGCCTTCGTGGATAATGATGGCGACTGGCTGCTGGAGGAAGGCGACTTCCGTGCCGCAATCGGCGACCAGCACATCACGTTCAGGTGCAACGCGACGAAGAAGGTTCTCAGGTGAGCCTCCTTTCTCCCTTGTGGGGATGACTCTTTAGGGAAACCATTGTAAGCAATTATATCATCAGACAGAATATGAGAAGATTCCTAAGATGGATGGCACCCGTGGGGTTGCTCGTCCTGACAGCCTGCAGAAATACGGCAGACGCACCTGACGGCGTGGTGGTTCGCGTGAGGCATCCCCACCAGACAGAGGATACGCCCCTCAAGATGGTCAGGCTCCAAGTGCTGGGCGAGAAGATAATCCGTGTGACTGCCACCGCTGAGGAGAGATTCGCTGACAGGCAGAGCCTCATTATTGTGCCTCAGCAGAAGAACGTGTCGTATGAGATGGAAGAACACGATGATACCGTGACTTTAACGACTCGAAAGATGAAAGTCAACGTGTTGTCTTCCACTGGCAAAGTCTGGTTCACGGATCTGGAAGGAAATCTTATCCTGAGCGAGACGGAAAGCGAAAGCAAGACTTTCCGTCCCTATGAGACAGAGCAGACGTTGGCCAATGGGAAAGCCCAGCAGTACCACGGATGGACCACCCGTCTGGTCTTCGATTCTCCAGCGGATGAAGCCTTCTATGGACTCGGACAGCATCAGGCGGACGAGTGGAACTACAAGGGACGCAACGAGGAACTCTTCCAGTACAATACCAAAGTGAGTGTGCCATTCGTGGTGAGTAGCCGAAATTATGGCGTGTTGCTGGACAGCTACTCACTCTGCCGCTTTGGCAACCCAAAGGATTACAGCCAGTTGCAGGACATCTTCACTCTCTACGACAAAGAAGGGGAGGAAGGGGCCTTGACAGGTACCTACACCTCGCCTGACAGGGAAATGCTTGTCCGCCGCGAGGACAGCCTCTACTTCGAGAACCTGAAATCCATCAGGAACCTGCCTGACTTCCCTCTCTACAATGCCAAAGTAAGCTACGAGGGCGAACTGGAGCCTAAGGAGAGTGGCGAATACCGTTTCATACATTATTATAGTGGCTACCAGCAGATTTACATTGACGGGAAACCCATCTACTCCACGCTGACGCAACAGGATGCTCCCATCTGGCGGACTGCCTGGAATCCCAATGCCAGGAAATTCAGCATGCAGATGGAGGCAGGCAAGCGTTATCCCCTCAGGGTGGAATGGACTCCTGATGGAGGCGAAGCTTACTGCGGACTCCGTGCCCTGGCTCCTGTGGGCAGCGAGGAGCAGCAGAAACTCTCCCTGTGGAGCGAGATGTCGCAGCAGTTGGATTATTATTTCGTTTGGGGCAACGATTTGGATGAGGTTATTCATGGGTATCGCACGTTGACGGGCAAGGCACAGGTGATGCCTCGCTGGCTGATGGGCTACTGGCAGAGTCGCGAGCGCTACAAGACCCAGAGCGAAATATTGGATGCGCTGGACGGCTTCCGCACTCGTCAGTTACCCATCGACAACATCGTGATGGACTGGAACTATTGGGTGCTGGACAGTTGGGGAGCCTTCGAGTTCGACCCAGAACGATTCTGCGATCCTAAAGGAATGATAGACACCATACATGCCAACCACGCCAAGATCATGATCAGTTGCTGGCCCAAATACTACCTGACGGTGGACAATTTCAGGGAGCTCAACGACAAGGGTTACATCTATCAGCAGAGCATTCGCGACAGCCTCAACGACTGGTTGGGTTTCAAGTATGCTTTCTATGACGCTTATGCTCCTGAGGCACGAAAGATTTTCTGGCGACAACTTTATGAGAAGCTGGGCACGATAGGTATGGATGCCTGGTGGATGGACGCGTCTGAGCCCAACGTACGAGACTGCACGGACATGGAGTATCGTAAGCTGCTCTGCGGCCCTACGGAATACGGCAGCAGCGACGAGTTCTTCAATGCCTACAGTATCGTCAATGCTGAGGCCATCTACGATGGTCAGCGTGGCTACGAGACGGCTCTGGAGGAGCATCGAAAAGTGTCTGACGAGGAAGTCAGCAGCATGTGGCTGCAGGAACATGCCTCGTGGAACCAGAACGGATTCGGCAACACCTTCAGCCCCAACAATACACGAGTCTTTCTCCTGACCCGCAATGGATTCGCTGGAGAGCAACGCTACAGCACAGCCACGTGGAGCGGCGACATTGGCACCCGCTGGGAAGACATGAAGGCACAGATAACTGCAGGCCTGAATTTCAGTATCGCAGGCATTCCCTTCTGGAGTCAGGACATTGGAGGATTCTCCGTAGAGAAGCGGTTCGAGGCTGCTCAGCGGCTCTTCGACGAGACAGGTCAGGAGAATGCCGACTTGAAGGAATGGCGCGAACTGAATGCCCGCTGGCACCAGTGGGGAGCCTTCACTCCCATGTATCGCGCTCATGGCCAGTTCCCTTATCGTGAGCCTTGGAACATCGCTCCTGAAGGGCATCCTGCCTACGAGAGCATCCGCTACTACCTGGAACTTCGCTACCGCCTGATGCCCTATCTCTACAGCATGGCTGGCTGGGTACACTTCCAGGACTATACCATGCTGCGTCCTCTGGTGATGAGTTTCGGCTATGACAAGAACGTGAAGGACATTGGCGATCAATTCATGTTTGGACCTTCGCTAATGGTGAATCCCGTCTACACCTACGGGGCACGTTCTCGCGAGGTTTACTTCCCCAGCGGGCACATCTGGTATGACTTCTATACGGGTAAGGTAGTAAGTCAGGGTGGAGAGAAGAAAATCGTGGAGGCTCCCTACGGCCGTGTCCCTGTCTTCGTCCCCAGCGGTGCCATCCTGCCTTTTGGCCCCAGCATGCAATGGAGCGATGAGAAGCAAGCCGAAAACATCCGTCTTTATGTTTATCAAGGAGCCAATACGGACGGTGAGTTCCTTCTCTATGAAGACGAGAACACCAACTATGGCTACGAGGCAGGCCGCTATGCCATGATTCCCATTTCTTACGAGGAAGCATCCCAGCGCCTGACCGTTGGTGATCGTCAAGGCGAATTCCCTGGTATGCTGAAAGACCGCCTCTTCACCATCGTTTTCGTCTCTCCTGACAATCCCGTGGCTTACGATCCTGAGGCACAGGGAATAGAGGTGAGATACGAAGGGAAAAAGATAGAGAGAAGCGCAGAAAAGGGAATGCAATAGGCTGCAAGATTCTGTTTTGTCAGGATTTCAGAAGATGTTTCTTCGAAAAGGAAAGAGGATTGGCCGTCTCTCTGCCAACCTCTTTCCCTGTAAGGGACTTGCTTGCATAAACATCAGATTAATAGACTGCTATATCATGTCACGGCAATCTTTCTTTTCCCCTTGAAAAGACAACGTGTTGTCTTTGAGATTTCAACGTGTTGTCTTTGAGATTTCAACGTGATGAGTTGGCAAAGTCAACACGTCCCATCCACTGATGGGAATATCCCCCTCCTGCCCCTCATTGAAATTTTTTCATGAACGCAAAAATGCCCTACACTCTACACCAGTACCATGTAAGACCTTGAGGGTCAGTAATTTGCATGGGTGTAGGGCGGTGTAGGTAGCCTACACCCATGTATCCTGTTGATAGCCATCGTGTTACGGGGGTCCGGTGTAGGGTGTAGGCTATTTTTGAGTGGATGCGGTTCTGCGTCAATTTCATCTTTGATTCTGTCTCTTGACTCCAGGCGTTAGCGAAATTGTAACATCAAAAGTGAACTTTTTTTGATTTAATACCATTTTGTGACGTAAAATCATGATTTGCCTCATTCTCCATAAAATTCTTATCGATAAAAATGGATGTAATAAATCTGTTCGCACTTATGAAGATTGTGAAAGGTGAAAGCACTTTTTCATAAGATATTATGGGAAATATGGAAAAATATTCGTGGATAAGAACTATAGCAGAAATGAGGAAAAAAAAATAATCAATGATAATACCGAATGTTGCTCCCTGTTACCTGTACATTGTTCTGGGGATGAGTCCCATAGGGAAGGACTACGATTCGCATCTGGGGACAACGGAAGAACATGTCGTAGCAGAAGTTTTTGCGCTTTGCAAAAGACAGGAAAGTATAGGTCCCATCCTCATTTTTGCGCAAGCGGTGTCCCTTACAACGCTTGATCCTGTATTTCCTGATGTCTTTCCAGTAAGGTCCTGTCCTTTCCTCGCTCTCTTTCTCGTTGAGGCGATAAACTGCCACAGGGAAAGAGCCAGAACGGATGTAGTTGCGGTCATAGGCCTGCGGAGCCATTCCACTCATGTCCTGAACGTCATTTGTAACGGAATGCAGCCCTACCACCAATTCCTTTTCAGCATCCTCCAAAATCAAATAGGGTCTGTCATCGTTTACGATATTTGCATCCAATAGTTCCAATCTCGATAGTCTGCCCTTTCCTCCATCTCCTCCTGCCATGCGTCTAAGCGTCAGAATATCTGTTGAGTTCAGATTACCCTTTATCTCCAAGTACGAACAGGTATCCTGCTGCTCCTGAGTAAGCAATTCTGCCAGTGTGCCAGCATCCTTCACACATACAACGGTTTTTCCTTCTCCCAGATAGTAGTTGTGGGTGAATGGGATGGTCACTTCCACCAGACTCTTGACGGCAACAGTATTCCCGTTTGTGCCTTGGGTTGTGGCAGGTTCCCATGCAGGCATGGATTTTATCAGACGTTTCACCTGACGCACAACACGCTCTTTCGCATTCTTCGGTTTGATCACTTTACTGAACACCGCTGTTCCGTCTTCTTTTATCAGGAGCTCGGCTACTACACAGAAATCCTTCCGACTCTTAAAGGAGCCTGTATAATCCACACTCTCACGGAAGAATTGCTGCAATGCCTTGTCCCCACCAGGGAACTGAGCATCACGAACTTCCTGGGCGTAACTACAGCAGAGGAAACTCAGGAAGAGGAGGATAGTTGATAATTTTTTCATAATTATTCAATATAGACGATGCAAAGTTAGCATTTTTGTAACATTCAAAGAAACAAACGTTCAAACATTTGACTTAGGGTCGAATTTCATCACGACTCAGCAAATTAAATGCAAGCATTCTTTGCATTCGCTGCTCTAAAATTTGGTTCTCCGCTCACTTACTCAGCACCTTTCTGCCCTGAATATAGATTCCCTTCTGTGGCTTCTGCTGAAGCCTGCGGCCTGAGAGGTCGTAGAGGGCGGAGGAAGTTTCAGGCATGGAGGTGGACAGGATACCTTCAGGCAAGCCCTCTACTATGTTCTCAAAGTCCATCCAGCCATCTGTTGCCTTGTACTTTTCTGATGTTCCTTCTGGCACATACAGCGTGGCATCGGAGAAAGTGTACTCGCTGAATGTCGGATAATCTGCTAATCCACCCTCAATGGCAAAGGGTTCTTCTATCAGAGATATGACCGTCATGATGTTCTCGCAATCTCCAAATGCATAAGCTCCAATTTTTGTCACGCTGCTGGGAATAGTCACTGAGGTTAGGCATTCACAGTCCCAGAAAGCACCACCTTCGATGGTTGTCACGCTGTTGGGAATCACCACGGAATCCAGATTGCTGCACTCGCGAAAGGCATAACCTTTTATGGTTGTCACGCTGCTGGGAATCTCAATAGATCTCAGGCTGGTACACCCCCAGAACATACTTGATTCGATACTCGTCACACTGTTGGGAATGGTAATGGAAGAAAGGCTGGGGCAGTTTCTGAGCATGTATTCACCAAGGGTTGTCACGCTGTTGGGAATGTCCAAAGAAACCAGACTGCTGCAGCTATGGAACACTCCATTTCCTAAGGTTGTCACACTGTTAGGGATAGATATAGATACCAGACTGCTGCAACCTTTAAATGCAAAGGTTCCGATGCTTGTTACACTGTTGGGAATGCTAACAGAAATCAGACTCTTGCAATTTGCAAAAGTTTCATCTTCAATGCTTGTCACGCCATTGGGAATATCGAACGCAGTCATCTTGTCGCAATGATTGAACGCCCTGTTCCCAATACTCGTCACACTATTTGGGATAGTCAGTGAGGTCATATCGGTGCAGCCAGAGAATGCAAAATTTCCTATGCTTGTCACACCATGGGGGATAGTTACAGAGACCAGATTAGTGCAATTATTGAATGCCCATGCTCCGATTCCTGTCACTTTTAGTGTTTCATCTCCATCGGTTACTTCCTCTGGTATGACAACGGTTCCAGAATACTTCAAAAGATACGTTGGATATTTTGCTACCTCCAACTCCGTTGCATTGTTGATGTAATTGTAATAAATGGTCACCCCGTCTGCGTTTTTGACTTCGATGTCATAGGCGCGAATTGTGGTGCTCATAAATAGAACTGCCACAAAAAGCACAGCCTTTTTCGTCAGCTGGTCTTCTTTGAGATAAATATGCAATTTGCTCATTACAAGATGTTTAAATATATGTGTTTGTCATTAATACCTTAGCCAAATTATTGTTTCCTTATTCTATTGAAAGATATTTATAAGAAGGAATGAGACGAGAGATTATTACATGTTTACTCACCTTGGCTGAATTTTATTGAACCAGTTTGCCTGTTTTCGCTTCTTGTTGTATTTATCCAAATTGTTCAAGAATTGTTCATCCTCTGGTTTGATGTATCTGATGGCGAGATCATTTACATGGATATTACCAGCACACTTGACATTCCTGGGGAGGATAACCTCTTTTATGCTTGGACAACCGTAGAAGATATCCAAAGATATATAATCCTTGCAGGTATAGGCATTCCAGTAGCACTCACCATTCTCCATTGTCAACCGATGCCCTTTTGTCTTTTTCAAGTTGTATTTCTTTATCTTTCGCCAGTCCTCTTTGGACATCCTTCCTCGGGCGAATGAAACGATGGCTCCTGTCTTGTCTTCGGGTGTCCATACTGGTTTTGTCCCAAATTCAGGATTGGCATGGAGAATGAAATTCGCCTTGAAATAAGCTATGCTCTCGTCGGCTCTGCGTTTCCATCCCTTTTGGTTGTATATGTATAGTCCATCTGGCTTTTCTTTGGACAGATAGACTTGCGGTATATAGGACTGTTTGCTGCTTTCATAGGCATAGGGTACATACCCTGCATATCCCTTCATGTTATAACCAGCAGAAAGACTTGGGCTGTGGACATTCTGGGTATAGGCTACCAGATTCTCCTTGGCGGCTTCCAGAGTCATATAGGGCTCTTTGTCCGTAACGAATACCACATTCTGCATGTCTATCCTTTCCAGTCTACCGGTACCTTTCCCGTCCTCAGCGTATCCTCCCATACAGCGCAACAGTCGGATGTCAGACGAATTCAGTTTGCCCTGTAAGATCAAAGTGGTGCAGGTGTCCTGCTGCTCCTGTGTGAGCAGCGAGCCCAATGTGCCAGGCTTCTTCACTTCCACCACATTCTGTGCCAGGCATGCTAAACATCCCATCAGGATGCAGCAAATCAATGCAATTCTACGTCTATTCATAATTTTACATTTGGTTTTTTCCCTTTAAGACGTGAAAACAGCGAAAATGTAACATCAAAAGTGAACTTTTTTTCAGAAAAGCATAAGAGTGAAAGTTTACAAAAATGTTTCTTCGATTTCGAGGGAAAATCAGATGCCTGACTCTTTCCACATATTGGGATCGTAACCTGCCTCTTTGATGGCCTGTATAAGATTCCTTTCTGCCTTCACTTTCTTCTTGCTTTTCACCTTAGTCTCGTTCAGATTGGTGAGAAGAATTTGAACCTCATGATTGTCGTATGTAACGGTACAGCAGGAAGATTCCACCTCCATAAAACCGTGACGGTAGGTGTATTCCACGTGTGACTGGCAATTCAGACGGACGGCATTGCGCTTGCCTTCCTTCATGACCCAAATGCTTTGCCCCAGAAGTTCCCCATCGTAACGCAGCAGACGATTCTCGTCGTCAATCTCCACGGTGCCTACAACTTCTCTGGCAGCATTGGGGTACTTTGACCTCAAGTCTATCCTGTAAACTTCCTGACCATCTACACATTTTACCTTCACTCCTGAAACATCGTATCTCTCAGAGGCGGCATAGGGGACATGGAATTGTTCTTTTGTATGTGGTATGCCACCAATGGGCTCTTTGTATTTTTCCCTTTGAATTCCCATTCCATGCGGTCCGGGATTAACCGATATATTAGGGTAAGGGCTGGCAAGAATACCAATTTCGCCGCCATATACACCTCCTTCGATTAGTACATATTCAGATTCCTTCTTTGAGGTACGGCGGACGAAGGGCGTGCGAACATTAAGTTTCTTCTCACGTGAAACGCGAGAATCCTCCCAGAACGGATCTTCCATCATGATGGGGGCAACTTGGACCATATGGTACAGTTCGTTTCGTGTCATATAGGGATAGAGGGTCGACAGCGTATCTTCCTCTATTCCATGAATCTCCCCACCGAGCACCTTGATCTCGTTCATGCATACGGAACCAGCCTCAATGATAGCCTCCAGAGAATCCTTTGTTCCCTCTTCGCCTACTTGCCTGTCCGACATGCGCAGAAGATACATCCCCTTCTTCATATGTAACTTGGCACTCTTCTTAAACAACTTATCAGAAGCACGACTGATAATCTTGTCTATCTCGCTGGACGAGAGAGTGTCTCCAATCATGGATGAGAAATGTTGCGCATCACGAACTTCCTGCGCATAACTGCAGCAGAGGAAACTCAGGAAGAAGAGGCTGAATGAAATTCGTTTCACCATATTGTATTCTTTGTTGATTCACCAACTAAGACGCAAAGATAGTGAAAATGTAACACGAAAAAGAGAGTTTTTTTGCAAAAATAACTGTTTCTTTGACATGAACGGTTCTGCATTTGTCGCTACTGTGTATTATGGTTTAATGTACTGAATTCATGTATTATTGCATCATCTTAACCTTTTTTGTCCTGCATTTCTCCCAATCCTTAGACTTATATACCTCCTTAGGAATTTTGAAGAAGGGATTTTTTGTCTTTTTCTTCTTCATTTTGTATTTGATACTACATTCATCTACGTTTTGGCAATTGAAATCTGCAGTCACATGCAGATACAAATCAGTGTTGTATCCAGTGATTGGAGGATAGCACCAAACAAGATACTTCCCCTTTACTCTTTGCCTTCCTCCCCTTGCCTGAACGATAAGATCGTCATCTGTTTCATGGACAATGAAACCTGTCCTTTCTTTTTCCTTGATGCTTGGAAATCGACCGTCTACAGAGATTGCATAGTGAGTGGAGTCAGAATCAATACAATGTGCATATGCCCTGCATACAAATGCATAACCCTTGTATGCGATCACTGTGTCAGGGAAACTCCAGTATTGTTTGTATTTCGGATGAAGAACAGTCTTATCCGGGATTAGACTCACGATTTGAGTCCCCTCAGGATAATACCGAGAGTATATTTCATCCTCTGCGATGATGATGCTGGGAATGAAGACAAGTAACAATAAAACCTTTTTCATAATTTTTGTTGTTTTCTGATTAATATTTGTCATTTTCTTTATTGATTCACCGACTAAGACGCAAAGACAGCAAAAATGTAACATCAAAAGAGAGTTTTTTTGCAAAAAAGATTGTTTTTTTGAGTGGATGTGAATTTATGATGAACATACAGATACATACAGATGTTTTCAGGAAAATTCTCACGCGTACATATATGCGCATATGTACGCAGGAGTATTTTTTCAGAATATCACCGTATCATCTGTATCTGTATTTC
>JAEEGK010002905.1_pt1 | contig 42925 bp, 21 predicted proteins | sample 8958771 | NCBI WGS metagenome assembly JAEEGK01 (sample SAMN16246547, study PRJNA631951) | gut metagenome | biome: gut microbiome; feature: rumen; material: SC-attached | host: Bos | place: Iran: Karaj | collected 2018-10
AAAGAAATAAAAATAAAAATAAAAAAAATAATAAAAATGAAATAATATATAATAATAATAGTCAAAATAATAATAATTCTTTAAAAAATCAAATTAATGAAAATAATGAAAGTCAATATTATAATGAATTAAATGAAAATTATATGAATTTAAATATGAATAATTATAATAATTCTTTAAATGAATATAATAAAAATAATTCGTTTCATAATAATTCACAGGAGATAAATTTAAATAATAAATTTCTTAATGATTTTAAAATAAATACACAATCAACATATAAAAATAATTATTTTAAAGATTCAAAATTAGATTTAGATATGAAATTATTAAAGAAAAAAATAATGGATGATGAAAGAAATATGTATTTTACAGGTGAAGATAAAGAAGTTGGAGTTAATGGAGTAGCTTATATTTCTGATTTATTTTTAAATTTATATAATCAATCAAAATTAATTGAAGATATAGTTGAAAAAACAGAAATAAATAATTAAATATATAATTAGTAATTAATAATAAATGTTTATTTTATATAAAAATTAACAAGATTAGGATAAAAAATTTTATTCAAACAAAAAATAAAATAAATAAAGTAAATAAAAGAAATAATAAAAATATAACAATTATTAAATTAATTAATAGAATTTTTGATAAGTATTATTTATTTAATAAGAGAATTATTTATGAAAAATAATTTAATAATTTTTAAATATAATGTATTTTTATATTGTTTTTTTCTTCTTTTTTAAATATGAACAATTTTAAATGTAATTAATTTATATATTATTTTATTAATATTATATAATTTAATTATTATTTATTATTGATATGATTTAATTAAAATCACTTCTAGTATCATCTAATAAATTATCATTTCCATTATTATTAAAATTACTATCATTTTCATTATGATAATTATTATAATTATTATTAAAAATATTATTTCTAATAATATTATTATTATCATCCCAATAATTATTATCATAATTTATTCTAATTCTATTATCATTTACATTAAAATTTCTTCCAATATTAAATCTTCTAATAGACGGTTGATTAATAATAAAATCATCATCTTGTGAACTATCAAAATTATTATTATTTCTAAAATTATTATCAATTCTATTTAAAGGAAATTCATTTTCATAAAAATTATCAGAATTAACAAAATCAACTAAAGTTTCATCTTCTTTTTCATCACTTAATAATTTTTTATCATTTTTTTTACAAATTTTATTTATTATATTACTAAAACTATCATAATATTCCATAAAACTTAATATAAAAATTTGATGTTCTTTTATTAAATGTTTCAAAATATCATTTTTTTTTCCTTTAAAATTGCAATTATCAAATGAACAAAAATATTCTTTATTATCACATATTAAAAGATGATATCTCATTTCTTCATATGGAAATTTTTTTCCACATCCAAATTTACAAGTTACTTTAATATTTTTTAATAATCTTTGTGCAAAATTATTTTTTCCAAAAATCATTTTTTTATTTGAACAATGAGGACAAGATTTATTTACTAACATTCCAATACAATAAGAACAAAATAATTTCCCACAACATTCACTTTCAAATACATCATCTATTAATTGATGACAAGAATTACATTTAAAATATTTTTCCATTAAATTTTTGTGTTATTTTTTAAATATATTATAATATTTTTATGAATAATTTATTTTAAAAAAAATTATTTTTTTTTTGAAATTAATTTTAATTATAATTTTTATTTTTTATTAATAAATAATTAGTATATTCATTTTTAGTTAACCAATTACAAAAATAAAAAGCTAAAGCAGAATATTCATTTTTTTCTTCTTTTTTCATATTATGATATAAACTTAAATAATTTAATATAAATTCTTCTATATATAAAGGTATATCTTTAGGAAGATAAATTGAAGTATAATCAATCAAATTGAATTTTTTTGCAAATTTTAAATTTAAGAAATCTTGAAAGAAAATAATGAATTTAAATATCAATGATAAATACTCTTTATTTACAAAATTTTCAGAATATAAAAAAAATTCATATAATACATCATCAATATTTCTTTGTTTTAAAGGAATTCTCATTTCTTTTTGATATATACAATTTAATACTAATTTACTATTAAAATTATTTTCAAGTAATTTAATTTTATATTGTATTTCTTCTTGAAAATAATATAATGATTTAATTGTTTGAAAAATTATTGAACAAATTTCTTCCTTTGATAATATTTGTGATGAAGTTTTTTTCCTTTTTTCATCTAAAAAAAATTGAATATATTCTATTTCTTTTTCTGGATTTTTAAAATATTGAGGATTCTTTTTTGGTCGCCCTCTTTTAAATATGTTTTCACCATGTTTAAGATTATTATGAATGGTTAATTCTCCTTCATTTAAAAATATTTTTTGACATTTATTACATTTTATTTCCTTTTTTTTCTCAGTTTTATCCATTTTTTAAAGTCGGTTAATTAAAAATAAAACATTATATAACAGGATAAAACAAAGAATATTATTTTTATTTATTTATTTATTTTGTTTTTAACTTAATTTAATTTAATAAAAATTTAAATTAAATATTTTAAAATGAATAATGAAAATTTATATGAAATTTTTATTACAAAAATAAAAAAATTAGAAGAAGAATATATTTGGCATCATTATTCTTCTTTTCAATTAGATAAAGATAAAGAAATAAAACAAATAATGAATTCAATAAATATAAATAAAAATAATAATAATATTAATAAAGAATTAATTTTAAAAGAAAAAGAATCAATTTTATCTAAATTACATAAATTATCATTAACAAATGGTGGATTTATATCAATTGAAAATAGGAAAAAAGTATATAAATATATTTTAGATACACTTTGTCAAAAAATAAATTATAATGTACCTGAATTAATATATGATTTTGAAGGAATAAATTCATTTGATCAAATAATATCAAATGATTGTAATCGTTCTGTTTTATATCAAATAATAAATAAAAATGAGAATTTTAAAAAAGAATTTGATCAAAATGATAAATGTGTTGAATATATAATAAATCAATTAAAAATATTTACAAAAAAATCTTTAAGTAATTATATAATATTTCATTATTATCAAGGTTATCAAGAAATTTGTCTTTATTTTTATATTATTTTTGGAATGGAAGAAGGAATAATTTATATGAATAAATTTACTAAAATATTTTTAGAATATATTTGTAAAGAAAAATCAAAAATAAATTTTGAATTATTACTTGATGTTTTAAATGAATGTTGTAATAAAATAAATAAATCAACAAATGAAGCTTTAAATAAAATTACTAAAACAAAACCTTATTATTCACTTTCTTGGTTATTAACTTATTTAACTCATGATAATAAAAATTTTTTTAATCAAATGAGAGTATTAGATTATTTAATTACTTGTAATATTAGTTCTGTTTATTTTTTTAGTGCAAATATTATTGTTAATGAATTTAATGATTTAAAAAAAAATTTTACTTTAAATGAAGAAGAAGAATTCTATTTTATGGAACAAATTTTAGTTCATTTTCAAAAATTAAAATTAGGGGAAATTGAATATGAAAAAATAATTGAACAAACTGAATTAATAAATCAATATTCTTCATTTAATAAAATTATAGAAGAAATTTATAAAAATTGTCACAATGATACTGATAAAAATTTTATTAAGCCATTAACTAAAGAAATATATCATGATATATCAATTCTTCCTTCAAATATGAAAAAATTATCAAAAAAGGAAATTTTAATAATAATAAGTTTACTAATATTAATAATATCAATTGGATATTTGAATTATAAAAAATGAAAAAAAAAATTTTTTAATATTATAAATTATACAATTTTATATTTACTTATTACTATATTTACCTATTATAAAAATATATTATATATTAAATTATTATATTAACTAATTGAAGGAATTAATCATTTATTTACTTAAATAAAATCATATGTAAAATACATTTATTGAAAAAAACAATTGAAGAAATATCACTTCCATATTTAATAACATTATAAAGATAAATAAAACAAGTAATAATAATTAAAAATAAATGAAGAAGTAAAAATGAACATTCATATTTCAATGCAGATTCATGTGCTTTTTCCATATCAATATTCATTATTAAATAATAACAAATTGACATTTTAGAAAAAATATAATAAGTTTCTAATTGCATCATAACAAAATTTTCTTTATTAATCATTTCAATATTATAATCTTCAGTTCTATTATTATTAACTTTAAAATCATTATATAAAGTATTTAAAGTTGTATACATACTTACAAGAACTGTTTGAAAACCATTTTTATTTAAACCATTTCCAATATGTTGACATTCATTTAATATTGATTCATATGTTATATCATCTAATAATTTAATATCATTTAATTTTTTATTATCTTTATTTTCTAATAAATATTTTGCATAATTTTCACAAAAAAAATCCCCTTCAGTTTCAAATTGAAAATCAATTAAATTTTTCATTTTTTTATCAGCAAGACCTAAAATTAAAGTATCAACAGTTGGTTTAAATTCAGGCCAACATTGACTTAATTCTAAAAACATTTCATGATGAGTAATTTTATCATAATATTGTGTTTTTAATTGACCACATATTTCAGAATAAGGTGTCGATTCGTAAATAGTATAAAATTCTTCATTTCTTAATATTGACATTAAAAAATCTAATAACATTTCATTTGGAAATTTTATTTCTGCGAATAAAGATCTAAAAGTTGACATAATTGTAATAAATGAATCAACTAAACCAAAAGAATAATAATAATAAAGAATTGATATTCCAATTAAAATTAATGATATAATTATTAAAGTTAAAAATAAATCTAAATATAATATTGGCTTTGATAATAATCTATTTCCTATCATTCCAATTGGAGTTTGGTTTATTTCTTTATTTGTTGATGTTTTATTCATTAAATTAATTGAACTTGCCACTGAACTTGTAAATGTTGATGTTGTTATATTTGTTCTATTTGTATTATTTGGATTATTTAATGTTTTTGTTATTATTGAATTTTTACCTTTTTTTTTATTTTTTTCTTCTTTCAATTTTGATGTTATATTCTCACTATATTTTTTTTTTGGTTCTATTTGATTTATTTTTTTTGATATTTTATTTGGAATAGTTATTGAATTAGAAATTTTATTTTTTTGAATATTTGAATTTTTAATTACAGAACCTTTTATTAAACTAGATATTAATGATTCTTTTTTATTATTATTATTATTTTTATTTATATTATTTTCATTTTGTTCATTTAATTCATTATTTATTGGATTTCTATATCTTATTGATAAAGATTTTAATTTGATTTGTTTAAAAGTATCAATTTTACCTGACATAATATGTTTTATAATTGTTATTTGTTCAAAATCATTCTCAAATTCTAAATTAGATAACATTTCATTTTCTTTTAAATTATTTTGATGATTATCAATAAATTCATATACTAAAACAGTTTTTTTATATAAATAATTATTAAAGAATCTTAATTGAGTAAACGCAATAAAATATCTTCCAAATAATTTCTGTGTTTGAAAATAAAAAATAAAAAAACAAATTAAAGAATAAGCAATAAAACAACCAATAAAAATAACAATATTACTAGTAATTCCTCTTTGAGAACTGATTTTTTTATCTAAAGCAAAAGTACCATAATAATTAGTAATTTCATTATTATAATATTTATAACTAGCTAAAAAATTAACTAAAAAACCAACATAACCAGAAGCAGAATAATAATAATTTAAAGGATTAATATTTGATTTAGAAACCATATCTAAAGTATAATAATAATCAGAATTATTATAATAAATTGATATGGGACCATTTTCAATTGTTGCTGATAATAATTCAGTTAAATGAATTGATGCCATTTGTTCAATTGTTTCTATTTTTTTTCCATTTGGATCTGGTATTTTATATAAAACTTCCTTTTCATATAAATCAAAAAAATAAGGATCAGTTCCGACTACTTTTCCAGTATAAAATTGATAAAATTTAATAAAAAATGAATTATAATCATATATTCTTTCTATTAATTTTTCTGAATGAAATTCAAATGTATTATTAAAGTAATTTTCTAATATTTTTGGTTGTAAAAAATTACCTTGAAATTGCATATAAAATACTTTTGATAATACATCCATTAATGTTAATCCTACCATTTCAAAATTTATATGTCCTCTAAAATAATCTTCTTGTTCTGCTAAACTTGTTAATTTATGTATTATCATTATTATAAAAAATATAGGAAAAATAAATGATATTCCTGAAGCAAAGTATCTTATTATAAAATTATCTTTTTTTATTATAAAATATCTATTTACTTCTACGTAATTATTTGAATTTGGATTTTCTTTCATATTAAATATACCATCATTTAAAAAAAAATCTTTTAAATCTCTTTTATTATTATCATCCATTATATCTTTATATTCATCTTTTCTAGTTTCTTTCTTTGGAATTATTAATGTATTAAAATATTTTTTAAGTATATAATATGAAAGTTTATTTGAAAATAAAATTTTTTGATTTAATGATGTATGTGTGAATTTATCTTCTATTTTATTTGAATGATCTAAAGTATTATTTGATTCATTATTTTTTGAAATTGATGAATCATTTATTGAAGAATCAAGTAAAGATGATGATAAAAAATTTTGAGTATTTCCTCTTGTAGAAATATCAATTAAGAATAAATAATAAATTTTAGTTTCAGAATTTTCTCTTCTCATTTCTCTTTTTTCATAATAAACTTGAGTAACAAATCTAATATTTGTTTTAAAAATATTATCTTTAATATTTTTAATATTAATTATTGATTTAGAAAAATCATCTTCTCCAATTAAACCAATTTTTTCATTAAAAATATTAATAATATTATCATAAATAACCATTAATTCTTTTTTTATAAAGCCTTTCTTTTCTAATTTATCTAATTTAAAAAGTTCTTTTACATTAATTCTATTTTCTTTCAAAACTTCATATTTTAAATGAAAAAAATCTTCAAATCCTCTACTTAAAGAAACAATTCTTCCATTCATATTAGTAAAAATTAAACATGAACCACATAAATTTGAAAAATCATTATTATTATATTTTTTATATTTTGATTGTTTATTATTTTCTTTCTTTTCTTTAATAAATAATTGTTCTTTTGCAGGTTTTAATTTTAAAAAAAGTACCATTCCCAAAGTAGTATATAATGATATTCCTTCAACATCAAATAATAAAACATATTTATCTTTATCTAAAAGACAAAAATTTTCAATATTAATTATATCTTTTCCATTTCTTAAAAAATCTGTTATTATATATTTATATGATTTATAAAATGTTTTTGAAAAAAGAGATCTAATTTCTAATACTTTAAATTGATTTGTAGTATATCTTAATTTTGATATTAATTCTGGTGAACCATATTGAATTTGAAGATCAATATCTTTAATTTGAAATTGTACTTTAAATAAAAGTAAATATGTATCTTTCATATAAATTTCTATTAAAGATGAATTTTGTAAAGAAAAAAATTTATCAAAACTTGATATTATTTTTTCTGGAATTTCTCCATAAACATATTTAAAATATAAAGAAAATTTTTCTTTTGAATAAGGAATATTACATTTAGTAGAATTAAATAATGCATTTATTTTATAAGTTAATGTTTTATATTCTTTTAAAAATGAAATAATCATTTTTGAAAATAAACCAAAATTAATATATTCATTATTAAAAGTAATCATAATTTCTTTAATTGAATTTAAAGAATTTTTTATTAAACTCTCAGCATGTAAAATTTTAGCAATATTATCATTATTTGAACTTAATGCATTTAAAGTTTTATGTTTTTTTCCTTTATAAAAAGAATAAATTTGAGCAATTAAAAATTCAATTTGATAACAATATAAACTATCTCTACTTTCAGTATCAATTGTATTAGTTTTTTCAATTAAATATAAACATTTAACATAATTTTTCTCAAAAAGCATATGAAAAGTAATAACAATAAATAATTTAGGTACACTTGTTTTTCTTCTACTTACTTGAAATGAATCATATAATATTGATATTTCATGATATAAATATTGATATAATAAAGGGAAATCATATTGTAAATTTGGTACATCAAAAATATGTTTTTTACTTAAAAAAATGTCCATTTCAAAATTAAATTCGTAATATGAATATTTATAACAATAAAAACATTTTTTATCTTTACATCTTGGATTATGGATTAAATTTTGTAAATTTTGATTTAATTCTAATAAAATTTTTTTTAATAAAGTTTTTCTATCACAAAAATAAAGAATATTAAAAAAATTTACCATATTATAATCAAAGTTTTTTAAATTTTTAGAATGAAATGTTGAAACTTTTTTTATTATACGTAAATTATTAATATGAAAATATAAGAAAATAAATAAAACTGATAAATTTATTTCAATTATTAATTTTAATATTATTATTCCTATATCTTTTTGAAGGATTAGTAATTTATTTTTATAATCATAATAAAAACACCATTCAATAATACAAGAAAAAAAACATAATGTTAAAACAAATTTCTTAATAAATTCCAATAAATATCTATAATAATATGTATTCATATTAAAAATATCTTTTAAATAATATAATACAAAAATTGCTCTTATAATATTTTTTACTAAAATTATATGTTTGAATTTAATATGAAATTCTAATTGAATAAATCCTTGAATAAGAGATAAGAAAGCAGTTGAAATATCAATTTTATTTAATGGATTAATTAATAAAGTTTCATTATGAATAAATAAACATAAATGTAAAAATACAGTTGAAATATAAATATCTAAATATATAGTTCCAATAATCAAAAAAGAACAAATTATTAAAAAAAATATATACAATATAAAACTTATATCATCTTTTTTTTTATTAAAAAGTAATTCAGCAATAAATGAATAAAAATAATGATTATATGCATAGAATATAAAGAATAATAAATATGAATAAATTTGACATAATTTTTTTTTTTTCTCTATTATAAGATAAAAATTTAAAAAAAAATATAATATCATTAACACAATAAATAAAATTATTATTATAAATGCATAAAGATAATAAAATTTTGAAGATGAAAAAATTTCACATAAAGTTAATTTTCTTATCCAAAAAGAAATTCCTTTTTCATAAGATAAATTCCAATCATGAGTTATTATAAATAATGGAAGAAATTTCATAATTAAAATTATTGAATGAAAAAATTTATTTTTTGGAATATTATTTGATATAAGTAATAAAAATTTTGTTTTATCTTTGATTTTCTCATCCATTAATTAAATTGTTAATTATTCATTATTTCTCAAATTAATTTTATCAAATTTATTATAAAATATTATAAATTGAAAATAAACTTTATATAAAAAAATGTGTGAATATTAAATATTTAAATTTAATAAAATTTAAATTTAATATTATTTAATTACAAATTTACATTCTTTTGGTTTTAAATCAGGAAAATAAGAAAACTTTTTTCAGTTTCATAAATATAATTAAATAAGAGCATCAGATTTATTTTTAAAATTTATTGAGCAAAAAAGGAATATTCAATAAAGTTTAATAAAAATCATATGATATAAAAAATTTTGGTTTATTATTTTCAATTATATTATTTTTTAAATTTAAATTTACATTATTCAGTAATTTATTCTTTTTAATAATCTACTTTTTCACATTATATCATATATATTATTTTATTAATTTATTTATTAATCAATTTATTTTTTATTTTAGTAATTTCTATTCATTAATATTTGAGAAAAAATAATAAAAAAAAAAATAAAAATATTAATTTTATGAAATTTGTAAATTTATCTTTTTATTATTTAAGAAATTACGAATAATTTTAATTCATTAATTAAAAAAAGAAAAATATAAAATATAAAAAAAAATTAAAAAAATGGAAATCAAAAAATATAATTTAACAGAGCCAAAAATTTTAAATCTTTTTTTATCAAGTTTAAAAGCATTATATAGAAAACAAGAAGCAAAGAAAAAAAATTACAAAAAATTAATTGGATTTTCAACTAGAAATCAAAAATATAATGATAGTAATTCATCAAATTCATCAACAATGACAAAAAAAAATAAAACAAATGCTTTAATTTTATTACATAATAAGAAAAAAAAAGGAGAAGAAATTAATAATGATTATACAACTGAATATTCTCATAATAGTGATTCATCAATTTTTACTAATCCAAGAGATAAAGAAAGTCCTGTTAAATATGATGAAGATTTTAATAAAAGAACAAAAAATTTATCAACTAATAAAATACAAAATGAAAAATTAAAAGTTTTAAAACATAAATTTTATGGTAGATTAGGAATGAGAAATTCAAAAAGATTTTTAATGGAAAATGAACCTTTTAGTAAATGGAAAGATAGAATTGATATAAATTTAATAAATGAAGATATTTTAGATGAAATTGATCAAGAAAATGAAAGTATATAAAAAAAAAATTAAAAAATTATATAAATTATATTATTAAAAAATTATATAAATAGAAAAAAAACTCAAAATAAAAATAAAAATATAAAAAAAAACAAACCATAAAAAAAAAAAAAAAAAAATTTATTTAATCATATCAACTAAATTAAATTTAACTTCCTTTCCAAAAAAAACTCCATCTTCAAATCCTTTATTTCCATTAAATTCTTTTCTAAAATTAACATCATTAACTCTTTGATCATGTTTCTCTTTATCATAAACAACTTTAAAAAGTCCAGTACCAATAGGAATCATTTTTCCTAAAATAATACTTTCACTAACACCATTTAATTTATCAACTTTCCCATGCATAGCAGCATCAAATAAAATATCAGTAGTTCTTTCAAAACTAGAATGTAATAAAACACTATCTTTCATATTAGCCATTCCAAATCTTTGAAAACCATGAATTGTTCCTTTAAAAGTCATTAAATCAGCAATTAATCCTAAATGCCTTTTATCAACTTGAATAGAGTAACCCATAAAAGTATAATTTATTTCATATATTATAACATTTCTTGCTGCTTCAATTCCTAAAGTCTTTTCTATTTCATTTATATTATTTGTTGTACAATGTGCATAATCAATTCCTGGTGTTTTCATTATATCAAGAAGACCTGTTCCTTCTATTGCGAGAATATAAGAATTTTCTGATTTTTCTTTTTTGTTTATTACTATACGATTTATTGTATCTATTCCACTTATTATTATTTCTGGAAGATTACGACGAATATTTTCTAAGGAAAAATACATTGTGTCACGATTACTTTCTGGTGGTTCTATTTTCATTTTATCTGATGAAATTATTAAGATATTTTGTTCTTTAATATTATTTAATTTTTTTTTATTTTTTAATAAACTTTGTTTTACTTGGTTTATTGTTATTTCTAAACGTGCTTCTTCCATATATTTCTTATCTAATTTTATTTTTATGTAACATCCCTTTGAAGATATTACTTCTTTTATATATGAAGCTATTTGTTTTAATTTTATTTTCTCAATTCTACCTTTTACTATTTTTGCTGCTGTAACATCATTTTCTTGTATTAATTTAGCATAAATTACTGGAGTTGATATATTCTTAGAATAATTTATTATTTCTTGTATACGAGGTACACCTAATGTTATATTCATTGATGCTACTCCTGCAAAATGAAATGTTTTTAATGTCATTTGTGTTCCTGGTTCACCTATACTTTGACCTGCTACTGCTCCTACTGCTTCACCAGGAGAAATTTTTGCTTTTTGATATCTTATCCATAATATTCTAAAAAACTCATCAATTTGCTTTTTTGATATGTTACATAATGCATTTTTTATATTTTTATATTTAGAATATGATGATGTTATTTTATCATAAAATTTTATTTTTTCTTTAAAGAAATTTTTCACATCTTCAATAAATATATAACTAATTTCATTTTCTCTTATTGGTGAATTTTTAATATGTTCTTCAACTTCTTTTTCAATTTCTTGTTTATTTAAAATACCATTTTTCTTATCATCAAAATCTTTTTTTAAAGGATAAAAACTTTTAATTAATTCCCATAATCTTTCCAAACAAATAACTTTACCATCAGTATCAGTATTAATAGGATCAATACCATCATCACCATAAAGAAACTCAATAATTTCTCCAGAACTAATAGTAACAATATTATTATATTGAACAGTTAAATCTTCAAGAGCTTTCATAAGTCTTCTTTGCATATAACCAGTCGCAGCAGTTTTAACTGCAGTATCAACTAAACCTTCTCTTCCTCCCATAGTATGGAAAAAAAATTCAGTTGCATCTAATCCATCATAAAATGAATGACTAATAAAACCTTTTGCTTTAGGATACTTTGAAAATTCTTCAAAATGAGGAAGAGTTCTATTAGAAAAACCATTTGGTATTCTACCACCATTTACTATTTGTTGACCTAAACAAGCTATCATTTGACAAAGATTAATATCAGAACCTTTTGAACCTGAAACTGCCATTATAAGAGCACTATTACTTTTTGGTAAAGTTCCCCTTAAATCTTTACCAACTGTATTACGAACTTCTGATAATATTCCTCCTAATGCACTTTCTAATGATTCTTCACTATTCATTCCTGGTTTTAATTGTATTTGACCTTTATTATATAAATCAATTTGATAATCACTTTCTTTATAAGCTAAAGATACTAATTTTGTTTTATTTTCTATTAAATTTTTCTTTGGTATTACATCAGAAATACCAAATGACATTCCATAATCTCTAATCCATCTAGCAGCAAATTTTGATATTCTTGTAAGTACTTTTGCACAAATGTATTTATTACAATCTTTTATTAATGTAAATATTATACCATTTTTACTACCACCAATTGTACCTTTATCAATATTTCCAAATAATAATTCAGAATTTTTAATAACAACAAAACCATCATTTGGACATTTAAATTCATCAATTTTATATTTACGACTATAATTCTTTGCTTTAGTTTGTAAATTAATAATAACTTTACTTTTTTTATTAGGTCTCAATAAAAGAGAAAATAATTGTTTCCCAGTCCATAATTCTTTAGGTTTAAAAATAGTAGGTGGAGGTATATCAATTTTTTCTAAAGCATCATTAAAATAATTACAATATCTAATAAAATGACATTTATCAATAAAAAAATCTTTTTGAGTAATTAAATAAAAAGTGGTTAAAAAATCTTGAGTAGAAGCAATTAAAGGTTCTCCATTTTTAGGAGTTTGCATATTTTCAATAACACCCATTAAATTAATAGCTTCACTTTTAGCTTCTTCAGTTTGAGGAAGATGAATATTCATTTCATCACCATCGAAATCAGCATTAAAAGGTGAACAACAACTTTCATTAAATCTCAATGTTCTCCAAGGTAAAATTTTAGCATGAAAAGCCATAATTGATAATCTATGTAATGAAGGTTGTCTATTAAATAAAATAATATCATCATTCATTAAATGTCTTTCAACAATATCACCAATTTTTAACTCATCACAAATTTTTTTTTTATTAGTATAACCTAAATAAATTTTATTATCTCCATTATTAGTAATTACAAAATTTGCACCAGGATGAATATCAGTACCATTTAATATTAATTTCTTTAAATAATTTATATTAAATTCAGTTACTCTTTCAGGATATGTTAAATTTTTTGCCATATAAACAGGAACACCAACTTGATCAATTTGTAAATTTGGATCAGGAGAAATAACAGTTCTTCCTGTAAAATCAACTCTTTTTCCACTTAAATGACCTCTAAATCTACCATGTTTACCTCTTAATCGAGTACATAATGATCTAATTTGTTTATTTCCTATTATATTTTTATTAATTCCTTTTGTATCTGAATTAATATAATATGCATGTGTACTTTGTAATAAATTTAAATCTTCTATTAATTTATATGTTGTACCATTTCCTTCTTCAATAGATAATTTTATATATTTATTTAAATGTATCATTTCTCTTATTTTTATTGTTAAATCATCTTCATTTGTTGAATTTAATCCAGTTTGAATTGTTGGTCTTATTGGTAATGGTGGTACTATAATGTAATTTAATAATAAATCAATTGGACTTGAATTTGTTCCATCCATATCAAGAAATATAAAATCATCATCTGGGATTTTTTTAAATAAATTATATACAAATGTTGATGGAAGATCTATTGAATATTTATTAGGATTTCCATTTGGTGAAGTAAATATTATTTCTTTTGAATTATCATTATTTTTTTTAAATTCTTTTTTTGAAAATAATATTTTTGCACTATCAAATTTACTTTGAGAAAAATTAGAATTTGAATAATTATTATTTATATTTTGTATATTTTCATATTCAGTTTTATTTATTTCATGAACAATGTTTGTAGGATCTAATCGAGTTATGTGTTTAACATCTCCATTAAATGAACCACAAAAAGGACAAATTTTAACTTTTTGACAAGATTTAATTATTTCTTTATAAATTTTTTTTCTTTGAATTGAAGATAATCTTGTTTTTTTATTTGATAAACTATTTCTAAATTTATTTCTTTCTTCATTATTTAAAATTACACGAGAACAATTTTTACAAATTATTTTTAAAATTTCTATTATTGGTTTAAAAAAACCAATATGAAAAATTGGTAAATTTAATCTTATGAAACCAAAGTGACCAGGACAATTTTCTAATTTTTTATTACAAGTTGGACAAATTATATTCTTTTGATTTACTCCTAAATGATAATCTACTGGACCATATGGAATTGGTATTTTATTTATATCATATAATTCTCTATTTACACATTCTATTGATGATATTTTTGATATATCTGAACTTGATAAGACACCAAATTGAATTTGGGTTATTTGAATTATTCCTTCACTTGTGTTTACAATTAAATCTGACATTTGATTTTTTATTTTTTAATTTTTTAATTTTTTAATTTTTTTTTTTTTGATTTTAAAATATTTTAATTTATTTTTATTATTATATGAAAAAAATTTTTATTTTTTTTTTTTAAATATAAAGTTATAAATATGTCAATTAATATTGATTCACTTTCTAATTTTACATCGGAAAGAAATAATAAAAATGAGTTAAATAATAATGAAAATTCATTAAGAGATTTATATCAAGAATTAGAAATTAAAGATTTAGTAATTAAAAATTTACAATCACAATTAAATTCTACTAGAACAAATACAAATTCAGTAATAAATTCTAAAGTTAATGATTTTAATAAAGAAGAAAATATTTTAAGAAAACAATTAATAGATAAAGATAAATTATTATTAGAAAAAGAAAAAGAAATTTCTGATTTAAAAAATGAAATAAGGAATAATCAATTAAATAAATTAAAATTAAATCAAAATTATTCTGATTTACAAAAAGAATTAATAGAATTAAAATCCCAATTAAAAAATAATGATTTACAATTATCTACAAAAGATAATGAAAATAAAAAAAGAATAGTAGAATATGAATTAAAGATAAAATCTTTAGAAGATGAAAAAAAATTAATTGAAAAAAAAACAAATGAATTAGTTGATTTAATAAAACAATATTCAAAAGAATTATCAAATGCTTCAATTAAATTTGAATCAATTGAATCTGAAAAAGAAACTTTAAATAATTTAAATAATAAATTATCTTTAAAAAATGAAACAAATGAGAAAATAATAAATGATTTAAATGATAAAATTAACTCATTGAGTACTTTATTTAATCAAAATGAAAATTTAACAAATTCATTAAATCAAATACAAAAAAATTTATATAATGAAATTGAAAAAAATAAAAATTTAAAAAATGAAATTAATCATAGAGAAGATATAATAAAAAATTTAACAAATCAATTAACAGAATTTACTTCATTTAAAAATTCATATGAAGATTCAGAAAAAGAATTAATTAAAGTAAAAACACAATTAAATGAAATAAATAATAAAAATAATATTAATATTCATAAAATAAATGAAAGTGAAAATGAATTAAATAATTTGACAATTATTTTAAATAGAAAAATTAATCAAATAATTGAATGGATTGAAAGTAATTTTGATATTAATTATAATTCTGAAATAAATGAAATTCCACAATTTAATGATATTAAATATAATATTAATTTCAATTTATTAATAGATTTGTTATGTAAAAAAAGGAAACAAATACAAGAAATTTTATTTAATTTAAATTTTATTAATCAAGAAAATGAAAATAAAATAAATGATTATATAAATAAAATTGATTTATTACATCAATATAATGTTGAGTTAAATAAAAATTTAAAAAATGAAAAAGAAAATAATTATTCAAATAAAAAAGAAATTGAAGATTGTAAATCTGAAATTGAAAAATTAAGAAAAAAAATTTTTGATATTCAAAATGAATATGAAAATATAGTAAAAACAAATGAAAATACATTGGAAATACAATATAAATTATTACAAAATTGTATTAATTCAATAATTAATGATACTAATTTAATAGATTTTATTAAGAATTTAAAAAATATTTTTTCTTCAGATTCTTCTTTTGAAAACAATATAAATAAATTAAATGAAATTATTCAATTATTTAAATTTGAATATTTAAAATTAATTAATACTCAAAAACAAAATCAAGAATTATGTGATTTAATTGATAAAGTTAATAAAGAAAAAATTGAATTATTAAATAATTTAAATGATATTAATAAAGAAAATGAAATATTTAAAAATCAAATTGATTTTACAAATAAAGATAGAGATTCAATTCATCAAACAAACCAAAATTTATTAAACGAAAAAAATTCACTTGTTAATTTAATTAATACATTAAATCAAAAAAATGAAATATTAAAAAAAGAAAATAATGAATTAAATCAAAATATAGAAATGTTAAAAATAGAAAATGAAAATTCAAAAAAAGAAAATGAAAATAAAATATTTGAAATTCAAAAATATTATGAAAAAGATTCAAATGATAAAATAAATTCAATAATAAATGAATATAATAATAAAACAATTAATGTAGAAGATAATTTAAAATTTGCCAATAAATTATTAGAAAAAAGATTAATAAATCTTCAAACACAAATGGATTTAAAAGATATTCAAATTAAAAGTCAAGAAGAAATTATTAATAGAAGAAATAAAATGTTAAATGATTCAATATCAATTAATGTAAATTCTAGTGAAAGAAATGATGAATCATTAATTAAAAATTTAGAAAATGATAAAGAAAAATTAATTAGTGATAATGTTGTTTTAATTAATGATAATCAATTATTAAGAGAACAAATTGATTCTTTAAATAATGAATTATTTCAAAAAAATATGATTATTCAAAATTTCAATCAAAATATGAATAAATAAATATTTTTTTTATTTAAATTTTTTTTAAATTAATATAAATATTTTTTAATTAATGTGATAAATAAATTAAATATTGATTTATTAATTAAAAAAATATAATATATCTAATAATCTTATATAAAAGTTATTAAATTTTAAATTTATTTATTAAATACAGTTATTTATTCAAAAAGAATTAATTTAAATTTTAAATTACTCATTTCTTAAAAAATAATTTACTAAATTAAATTTTAAATTTTAAATGAAAATAAAAATTAAGAGAAACATAATAAAAAATATTATTTCTTTTTTTCAAATTTTTTCCTTCTAAAATAAGTAAATAACCCTTTTTCAAACTCAGCAATTTCATCATTTAATTCAGGTTTCAAATAAGGATTAGAATAATTAACTCCTCTAAAAGTTCTCTTAACTCTATGAGAAGGAGGAGGCATAACAGGAACAACATAATTCATTTTTGAAGGATTAATTAATTCTTTTTTATCAAAATTATATAAAGGCATTTTTGGAATAAAATTTATTATTGGTCTATTCATATAATTATTTTCATTATAATTAGTTTGTAAAATTTTATTAAAATCAAATATTTGTGATTTGACTTTATTATCTGTATTAAAATGTTTTATATTATATGAAATATTATAAAATGAATTATTATTTGATTGTTGTTTTGTTAATGATTTACTAAATTTTTTTGGTGATGACATTTATTTTTATTTTTATATTTTTTTATTATATTTTTTAATAATAAAAAAAATTTGATAATTTATATAAATTATATTTCTTAAAAATTTAATTTTTCTTTTTAAAAGATTAATGTCTGATGATTTAAATAAAGGAGAAAAAAATGATTCAGAAAATAAAATAATAAATAATATTAAAACAAAAGTAAATGATTCTGATAAAAATAAAAAGTTAAATAATATTCAAAAAGGTAAAATTGAAGATGATGAAGAAGAAGAATCTGAGATAATTGAAAACTCAATTTCAGTTAATCAAATTTATACTTCTCCTAGAATTGATAATGTTGAAAAAGATAATATTATTGAAGAACCTGAATTAATTAATAATATGGAAAAAAATAATCAAATAGAAAATAATATTTTAAATATAGAATTTAATGATAATTCTTTTTTTATTCATTGTAGAAATTGTATGAAAATTATTTCTATTGAAGAAAGTAAGTATAAATTTTTTATAATTAGAAAAGATTATTTATGAAAAAAGATTTATTAAAATAAATTTTGATAATAAAATTTATAACATCATAAAAATTAAATCAACCAATTCAATAACTATAAATAAAAAGAAAGAAAAAGAAAATGAAATTTTAAATTATGATTATTTAAAATGTATTAAATGTAATTTATTAATTGGTTGTTTTATAGAAGATAATTATTATTTTTTAAAATCAAAAACAAAAGTAAGAAAACAAAAACAAATTTCATGTAATTTAATTTCTTTAAAAGAAGATTTATTAAACATATTTAATGAAAAAATAAATGAAATTGTAAAAAAGACAAAAATAAATATTTCAATATTTAAAAATCAAATTTTTAAAAATAATTTAGATAAATTTTCATCATATACGAAAAAACAATTTGATATAACATTAATTATTCATAAAATTGAAGGAAGAGTTTTTTTATTAGGAAAAAATGGTTATTATAATAAAGTAATTGAAGTATTAAATTTAAAATATACAAATAATATTTATTTTATTTTATTAGTAAAAGAATATAATGAAGATGAGAATAAAAAAATGATATTAGAATTAATTAATAATGGTGATGAAAAAGAATTAAAACCTTTTTATGAAAATAATAAAATAATATTTTTAGATAATTATGATTTAAATAATGATATAAATAAAAAAGAAAAATTATTTCTAAATTTATTTGAAGATATTTATTATAATATTAAATCAAATTTAAATAATAATAAATTAGAAGAAAAATGTGAAATTGAAAAAGAAGAAAAATATAATAAAGATAAAAACACAATTGATGATTTCGCAAATTATATTGTTAATGGACAAAGTATATTTGGTAAATGTTTTTAATAAATTGTTTAATATTATAATAAAATTACATTATTTATATTTATTCAAAATAATATTAAGTCAACTATTAAAATATATAAATAAAAAAATCCTTTTTCTAATTAAAAAATAATTATTATATAAAAATATTATAAATAAAAAAATTTATCCTTTTTTAAAATTTTCTAATTGTTTCTCAACTGAAGTTAAAGGAATATAATTAACTAATAAAACTCTTTTTTTACTAATAATACCATTATTATCTTTATCAATAAGATAAATCCATTGATTTCCAAATTGACCTCCAATTGGAATAAACATTCTTCCATTATTATCTAATTGATTAATTAATTCATCTGGAATTTTAATACAAGAAGCACCAACATGAATTACTTTATAAGGAGCATATTTTTTATATCCAAATCTTCCATCACAATTATTAATTATAACTTTATTTTCTTTTAATAAATTTGAATGATTTTTATTAATATTATTAATACTTAAATCATATAATTCTTTAATATGTTCTATTCCAATTACAATTCCTGAATCATTTATCATTTTTGAAAAAGCAATTGTTCTATTTTTGAATTAAAATATTTAATTTTAATTATTAAAAAAAGTATTTTTTTTATATTTTATTATTCTTACAAATAACCACTCCCTGAACCAATATCTAAAATATGAGAATTTGGAGTTAAGTAATCTGATAAGTATTCTAAGGCATATGCATGCATGTGAGGTGATGATATTGTTGCATTATAATTTATATTTTGTGGTAAGTCTTCGTATGGATTTTTATTTGTGAAATCTTTTCTATCTACTTTTAACATTGAATTATAGACTTTTTCATTTTTTATTATTTTTTTTTCTTTTAAAGAATCTAATAATGTTTTCATTGATAATTGTTGATTCATTTTTTTTTTTTAAATATATTTTTTTTTGAATTTATTGTTATTAGTGTTTTAATTAATTATTAATTTAATAGAAAAAAGAATAAAAACTATAAAAAGTAAAAAAAGAAATTATAAATTTTTAAAATATTAATTTACCATATCTTTATTATAATAATAATTTAATAATATTTCAATAAATAACAATAAAATATTATTAATTAAAATATAAATAACATTTTCAAATAATAACTACATTTTTCTTTTTCATTTATATCAAAAAGTGAAATAACAAAAATATATGAAGGAGAAAAAATTAAATAAATAAATAATAAACTCCAAATAACTGAATAAAGCCAATCAAATTGTGTATTTACATACATTGAACAAAACATTGTACAATAAAACCAAAAAAAAATGAAAAAAAATATCATAATAATAAAACCAATAATTCTAAATTTATTATTTTTTATTTTTTTTATTTTTTCTTCAATTTTACTACTTGTTTCAGTTTCATTTATATCATCATCATTTTTTTCTTCTTTTAAAAGTGTTAAATTAAAGAATCTTAATACTACAGTTGAAATAATTGTAATTAAAATTGAAGTAAATATTCTATCAAATTCATTTATTAAAGAATAAAAAAAATTATTTCTATTATTATCATAAATCCTTTTTTCTATTCTTTGTTCATCAAATAAAACTGAATTCCAACCTAAAATATTAATTATTTCATTAAAAAAAATAATTAATTTATAAGATAAAGGACATAAAATTGATTCTTTACAAAGAAAAGTTAAGGGATGAAGTATAATAAAATTTCTAGAAAAAATAATATTAAAATCTTCATTATCAATATCTTCAGTAATTTCATTTACTTTTGTTTCATTTTCAATACTTCTTTCAATAGAATAAATTTTTCTTCCTGAAGAATCATCAATATTAATAGATTTATTATTATTAGTAATTTGTTTTATTATTTCTTTCTTTTTTTTTGATTTTAAGAAAAAGTTAGTTAAAATATAAACAATTAAAATTGTTAAAAATAACCAAAAACCAATATTTTCATGAATACCTGAAAATTTTTTTGCACATTTAATAGGAAGATTATCAATTTTTTCTTTATTTAAAGGATCTTTTATAAATTCATATCCAACATAATAATTCTCATTTAATTCAGTACAATTGATAACTAATCTTTTTTCTCTTAAATTATAAGATAAATAAATACAATTTGATGATATTGATTTAATTGTATTTCCAGAATAAACTTTTTCTCTTCTATAATTTTGAGTTAAATCATATTCAAAATTAATTGATCTAAAACATTTTTCTTTAAAAGCTAAATCATTTTTATTATAAGGATCAATTCCTCTTTTATTATAAAATTCAATCATAGTTTCATTTAATTTAGAAAATGAATTTGTATTTAAAGAAAATGAAATTTGACAATTTGAAATATTATTTTCAATATTTGATATATTAAACATTGTAAAAAATGCACTTTTTGAAGGAGAATTTTTATCAAGTGAATATAATATATCACTTGAAAATGCAGTTTCAATATAATATTTTATTGATTCTGTTGGATTTATATCATGATTTAAAATTGGTATTTTTAATGATAAACTTTTTATTTTATATTCAGATTTACTTATTTCATTTGAAGTCCAAATTACAAAAAAAATTAAATTATCTTCACTTTTTTTTATACTTAATGATGTAGTTGATGATAATAAATCTAATTTTTTATATATTATTATATTTGTTTTATGTATTTTTTGTATTAATTCTAATAATTCATTTTGAAGTAGAATATCATTATTATTTAAATTTCTATTATTTAAATTTGATTTTAATTTAGTTAATAATTCTGGTTTTATTGTTCTTGTTAAATAAAATATTGAAGTACTTGAAAAAATCAATAAAGATTTAATATCAGTATCATTTTCAATTTTAATTTTTCCATTAATAATCTCATTAAAAATAAATAATGTATAATTTTTAATTTTAATAAAATTATCAATATTTTTTTGATAAAAAATAATCCCCATTTCATTATAATTTTCCTCATTTGATTTTGTTAATTGAACAATAATTCTCATAATTTGAGCTAAATCAAAAATAGTTTGATTATGAATAACACTATTATTACTATTAATTAAATTAACAGTTTCATTAAAAATAGAATTAAACTCATTAATATTAGTAGAATTAATTTCAAATTCACATAAATCACCAAAATAAAGAGAAGGACAATCACAAGTTAATGTCTTATTAATAACATAACATTCACCTCCATTATAACAATAATTATTAGGACAAATTGGAGTTAATTTAACACATAAATTATTTTTTATATCATTTTCTTTATCATAAATATCATAACAATTTAACACACAAATATTTTCTTCTTCATATAAATAAGAATCTTCATCTTTACAATCAATACAATAATTTTCATAAATTGCACTTTTATAATATGTTATATTATCACATGACTCAACACAATTAAAATTTTGAAAATAAGAAGTTTCATTTTCTCTTTTTTGACAAGATGAACAAATAAAATTATCATATTCATTTCTTACTTCTAAAAAAGGACAAATATGAAGAACTTGAATATTAATTTGAGAATTATGATAACTTTTATTAATTCTTTTTCTATAATGAATACTTAAATTAATATCATTTGTAATTTCACTTAAATTAAATAAACAAATAAAAGAATAATTTGAACTTTTAGTACAATTATAACTAAAAATTTCAATTTTATTATTAGTTAACTTAACACTTTCTAATCTATGACTATTATTTAAAATATATTCAAAAGTAAAATTTAATGCTGCGTCACTTGTTGCTTGAATAAATTTAGGATAAACATTTAACATTGGATTTGTGTCATTTGATTTTGTGCAAATATTATCAATTATATGTTTATTACAATAACAAATTAAATTTTCTTCATTTATTTCATATCCGTTTGGACATTTATTTAAACAATTTTTATGTTCTGTATAATTTTCTTCTTCTTTTAATTTATATAATAAACATTCATTTATACATTCTTCACTGTTAAAATATAATGTTGAACATTTTTTTACACATTTTCCATTTTCATTATATTTATTTGTTTTACATTTACAATAATTTCTTTCTTTTTCTGTATTTAAATATTTATTTTCTTTTTCACATTGTTCATATGAAACTGATTTTTTTATTGTGACTTCCTTATTTGTTATTATTTTTATATTATTATTTAAAGTAAAAGATACTTGAAAAGTAATTGAATCATCTTTAATTTCTGAAAAATCAAAAGTACATATTAAAATTTTATTTATTGAACTTTCACATAATTTTTGAGTGAAATTTCCTATATTAATATCTATAAAATAATTTGGATCAATTATATCATTTAAATTAAATGTTAAATTTACTTTTTGATTATCTAATGAAGCAATTTCATTTGTTATATTTTCTAAAATAAAATAAAAACAACTTCTATTATTAATTTCAATATAATAACTTATATTTTGAGTAACAAAATTAAATGCATCATTACAATTATTAAAACAAATATAATTATAATAAACTTGATTTTCATGACATTCATTAATACATCTTTTAGAATCAATATCAAATCTATTAAAATAATCAAAATATGAATAATTTTCATTTTTATTTATACAATAATCACATTCTCCTTTTCCATTATTTACTTTTCCTTTTTCTTTATCACAAGGTTCTTTAATATAAATATCATTTGAATAATATTTTGTCACATTATCTTTTGTTATATTATATAATAAGGTATAATCTCCTTTAATTATTTTGATTCCTTTTTCTGAAGATAAATCAAATAATAATTTAATATAATAATCATTTTTATCAATTAATGAATTATTTAATTTTATTGTTTCATTATAAATATTTATAATATTTACATTTGAAATTGTAATATTTGTTAAATTCATATCTGAATATAAAATTATACTTGAATCTGAATCACAAATCATATTTTTATAATCAATAGTAAAAAAAGGAAATAAAGTTATAACATAATCTTTATTAATAATATATGAATAATTACAATAATTTTCATTTTTATAATATAAATCATAAATTCCTTCATTTAATTCTTTTTTATTAAACTCACATTTTAAATTGAAATTTTTAATATTATCGATTTCACATTTAGAAGAAATAACTTCAAAATTACTAATTTGATTAATTAAACTAAAAGTCATAATATTTGGATTATAAATAAAAGAATTATTAATAAAATTCAAATAAATATAATAAATATAATTATCTTTATCATCTTCAAAAGTACTTTTATCATCAATCATAATTTTATTATAAAGAGAAATTTGATCTTCAATTACAATATCATTAATAATTATTTTAATAGGTTGATATGCAACATTTAAATAATAAAAAATAAAAGTTTCATTTGTTTTAACTGTCATTGCAAGTGGATTTCCACTATAACTTATAGTAAAATCTCTATTTTCATATCCAAATAAAGTAATTGATATATTATTTTCAGAAGGCATTAAAAGACATAATTGATTTATTTCATAATAATTTAATTCAATTATTATTGATTGATTATTTAATATAATTGAAGATAATTTTGGAATAATTATATTAGATTTTAAATTACAATATAATGAATTTTCAATATTTGTACATGATTCAAAGTCTTCTGGATAATTATTTGAATTTAAATAAACTTCTTTCCATATTTCTATTATATTTTCTATTGATTTTGAATTTGAACATTTCATTATTCTTAATTGTTGATTTTTACTTTTTAAAAAATATTGTTTTTGATATATTGTACAAGAATTAACTTCTAAAATTAAAGAATTATTATCTAAAAAATATTTTGTATTATTAGAAATATCTTCTATTGAAATTATTTTATATTTTGAATTCTCATCTGGTGATTTTATAATAAAACTAGCAAAATTACTTCCTATAATAGAAATATAATTATCCTTATCATTTATATTATAAATAATATCTTCAGTTTCATTTGAATAAAATTTTTTAATTTTAATTGTTTTAATATATGGAATATAAAATTCATTTGATTTTAAATAAATTTCATTATCAATTTCTTTTAATATTGTTAATGAATTAGGTTTTATTATTGTAAATTCAATTTCAGGATCTTGTATTTTTGTTCTATAATATTGAATTGAATATTCTAATGATTGATGTTCTTCAATATATAAATAATAATTTCCAAAAGTTAAATCAAAACAAATAATTGTTTCATTATATTTATTATTATTACTTTCTATTTGAATTTCACATTTTTTATATTTCTCATTATAAATTTTAAAATATAATGTACATAATAAATCATATACTTTAAAAATACTATTTCCAGAAGTAAAATCAATTGAACCAAATGAATCAAAATTTGCATTTGTAATTATAATATTTTTAATATTACATACAAGATTATTTAATGAATCTTCTACAACTAATGTTAAATTTCCTTCTATTAAATCTTCTTTAGTAGTAAAATAATCATTATTATAATTAAATAATATAATTTCATTATCTAATTTTAAATAGATATTTAATTTTTGAACATAATTACTAAAAATATTTTTATCATATTTTAAATTTGATTTATACATAATTGAAATTTTTGGTTTTGTAAAATCATTCATAAAATAACATTTATTTTGTATTATTTCACCATAAAAAAATAAAAATTCATCATATGATTCAAAAATTTCAAAATCAATAGAAGAAACATTTATTTTTTCATTACTATATTCAACATAATAATAACATTTATTTCCTTTAGTTAAAGTAGTCGTAACTTCTAAACTATTAAACTTTAAAATATCATTTGTGTCACATTTAACTCCAAAAATTTCATCATATTCATTATTAATCTTTATATTAACATTAGCAGTAGAATTTGAATATGGTAAAACTAAAAATAAAGGTTCTAATATAAAATATGGTTCATCTTTTTCAGAAATAATAACAATATCAGATGTAATATAAATTATACTTGAAGGAAAAATAAGTAAAAATTTATATATTGAAATTGTTGAATTATTTATTATTTCAAAAATACATTGTCTTAATGAAGGTATACAATTACATCTTAATGTTTCTATCAATTCTGTTTCTGATATTAAATAAACTTTTGTTTCATTTTCTAATACAAAATTTTCTTGAAAAAGTATATAATTTAATAATGAACCTGATTCATTATATTTAACCCATTTTACATTTAAATATTGTAATTTAATTATAATTGGTATTGAAATTTTATTTTGATAAAATATTGATATATCATCTTCAATAATTGAATTAATATTTACTTTTTTTCTTACAAATGTTATATTATAAATTCCTTGTTTTAATTTAATTGAAAAAATTTTAGTATTTTCTTTTTCATTATAAATAAAATCAGATATTATATTATTATCTAAAATTACATAATCTAATTGTTTTATATCAAATAAATAACCTTTTAAAGTATAATTTACATTTTTATTTTCTTTTAAGAAATTAGAGAAAAAAAAAATTTCTGGGTCATTTTCTAATAAATCACCTGAAATTGATATTTCACCAATTATATAATTTGAATATTTAATTGTATAATTATCATATTTTAAAAAATTATCATTAATTTTACATTTAATATATTCATCATTTATTTCATTTGGACAAATTATTTTTAATTTTATTTTTTCTGATTCAATATTTGCTGATAAATTTCCTAAAATACAAGTTACATTTGAAAATATAATTGATGATTTAAACGCTGGTGTTAAAATATTATATTTTACAAATTTTGGACTTTCAATTATATTATCACTAAAAATATCATGATTTTTTTCATATATTTGAATTATGTATTTAACATTATTTTCATAAGGTATTTTAAAAGTAAAATTTTCTGGAAATATATTTTCAATTTTTTCTTCATTTTCTTTTTGATAAGAATAATATAAATTTGATATATTTATATCTTCAGATATATTAGTTGTTAAAATATTAAATAAAATTTCTTCTGGAGAATTATCACCAGTTATACAATTATTATAATTTAATTGAAAATAATTACTTGGAATTGCAATTATTTCTCCTATTAAATAATCAGTATAATTAGAAAATAAAAGTGATATATTATTTAATCCATTTTTTCTTATTTTTACATCTATACTTTCATTAGTTATATCTATTTCTTTTTTAATTGATGCATTATTTAAAAGAATATCATAAATATCTGATGTATATATTACAGATATACTTTGATTAGTTATTATATATTTTTTTTCAAGGGATATATTTTCATAAATTTTGAAATTATAATTAATATTATCTACAGATGAAAATATACTCATTATTGTTAATTTATAATTTCCACTTTTTATTATTGGTTCATTTAAAATAAAAATTTTCCCATTATTTTCTAAAGAATAATCATCAATTTCATTTTGAGAATTTGTATCATTATTATAAAGAACAACAATTATTTTATCTTTCGAAATACTATTTTTCAATCTTATTTTAATAATTCTCTGAGTAAGAAATCTCTCATTATTATTTTGAATATCATCAAATTCAATAGGATAAGTTAAATAAACAATTTTAGAAGTTTTAATATAATAATTATTTAACAATAAATAAACTTCATAATCTCCTACAATATCAATAGTTATATCAACAGTATTATCTTCAATAGTACTATTAAAAAATTCTCCTTCTGAATTTTTTAATAAAAAAATAGGTTCAATTGTGTGTTCAAATCCTTTATAAATAATATTAATTTTACTACTTTTCGGAAAAACTCCAATTAAAAAAGAAAAATCTGTCAAATTAATATCAATTGGAACAAAAGAAAGATTAATTTTTTGTATATTAGTAAATATTGAATTATATTGTAAATAATGATATATAGTTTCATTTGAAGGTTTAATTGTAATATTTGAAATTGATTTAAAATTATATAAAAAATATTCAGAAATTATTTCAAATAATTCTAAATTAATTTCTTCTGAATCAATTATTAATATTGGATTTTTAAAATATTCACTTATATTTATTGTTATTATTGGAATTTGAAAAATTGTATTTACTTCTTCAACTGTTGATATATAATTTGGAGAAAATGTATAAAAACTTATTACTGGAAATTCAATTTCTCCTGAATCAGGATTTTTATTTTCTGTTTCTGTATTATTTTCATATATTATTGAAAATGTTAATAATCCAAAAATATTTTGATAATCATTAAATGTTATATTTTCAGTATCTAAATTTGTTTCTTCAATATCATCATCTATTATTCCTTTTATTGTAAGATTATTTAAATCATTATAATTTTCAATTTTTATTATTAGAGTATTATTTTCATTATTTAAAGAAAATATTATAATTGTGAATTCATATTCATTACAAAAATTATTTAAATTATCTGAATTTGTATTATATAAACAATAACATATAGTTTTATTATTTTCATTTAAAAAACAATTTTCTTGATTTTCATCCCATTGTTTATCATTAATTAATTGAAGTTGACAAATTTTTCCCTTCAAGCAAAAAACAGGAGAATTAGTTTTAATATTTAATAAACAAAATTTAACAAAATTAAAAATAATAAAAATAAACAGACATAAATTCCTCATATTTTAAATTAAATTTAAAAAAAATAAAAATTTAATCTTTCTTAAAATCAACTTTCTCATATTTAATAAACCAAGTTAAAATAGAAGAAATAAAACTAGTTAAACTTCCAATTAAATAAATAATCATATAATCATCATTATTAACAATAATACTTTTAGTTAAAATAGGACCTAATAAACAAGTAATTCCACTAAATAAACCACAAATTCCTAATAAAATAACAGAATTTTCAATTCCAAATTTTTTATTTATAACATTTGGAAATAAAGTAACATGACCTGCAAAACTTAAAACACCAAAGCAACAAACTAAAAAATAAGTTTCTACTTTAAAAACAGACCAATAAAAAAATCCACTACAAATTATTTGATTTACACATATTATAAAATATGGTATTGTAAAATTAAATTTATCTAAAATTATTCCCCATATTATTCTACTAAATGTATTTATTAAAGTATAAAATTTTGATAATGTTTGTAAATATTTTTCTTCTATTTTCATTATTTTACCAAATGTTCTATATGTATTTGATAATAAAAAACCAAATAATAAAGTACATCCTACTGTTAATATACATATTAAAAATTCTTTTGAACATAAACATTCATTTAATGATGGATATTCTTCTTTTTTATTATTATTATTTTGTGTATTTGATATATTTTCTTCTGAATTATTATCTTCTATTTTTGAATTATTTGTTGAATCTTTTGGTAATATTTTATATTGATTAATATTATCATTTTCATTAATTAATTCTTCAATTTTATATTCATCTTCATATGGAAAAACTAAAATAACTGAAATAAACCCAATTATAATAACAGAAAATAAATAAAATTTAATATAAACTAAAAAATTATTTGATATTTCTTCATTATAATAACCATTATCTAAAATTGATAAACCTTTAGGATTAATAATATAATCACCAATTGAAGTAAAAATAAAAACAGATAAACCAAAAGATGATAAAATTAAACCTGTAATAATACCTTTTTTATTTGGAAAATATTTCCAACAATTTTTCATAGTTTGAAAATAAGTAAAACTATTTGCAATACCAAATAAAATATAAGAAATAATTAAAATATAATATTCAGTAGTAAATTTAAAAACTAAAAATTGAGAAATTGATATTAAAATAATACCAAAAAGTAATAAAATTCTTGTTCCTAAAATATAATCTAAATAACCTGTTAATGAAGGTAACATATTATGTAATGCAATTCCAATTGCTGGAATAAAATATAAATCTAGTTCTTTTATTTCTTTTCCTTTATAATGTAAATATGAAATTAAATATGGAATAAAATTTCCAAAACCAAAAATATTTCCTATTAATAAATGTGTTAGAATTGAACCTATTAATGAACATATTCCTTTTATATTATTGTTTAACATTGTTATATATATTTTAATAATGTTTATTTTTGAATGAATATTTTTATTTTGAATTTTTATTAGTAATGAGAAAAGTGTATTAAATTTTTTGGTTTTGGATAAATTAATACAATTAAATAATTAATTATATACAATTTAAATCAATTTTTTTTTTTAGTTTATTTTCATTTTAATTTATCAATAATTTAAATAATTAAATTATATCAAAATAACAGCAATATCTTATTATTTAATATCATTTGAAAAAGATAAAACCAATTTTTATAATATAATGAATATAATTAATTTTTCATAATTTAAAAGTTTTAAATTAATAAAAAAAATAATAAAATGAATAAATATTACTCTAAAAAATAAGTTAATAATTATAAAAAGAATAATCATAAATTTATTAAATATTTACTTTGAAATAACAAATTTTATTTTTCATTATTTTTTTCTTTATTAAAAATAGTTTTATCAATTTTTTCAAACTTTTCATATTTTTTCAATCCAATATAAGCACTTTTATTTAAATCTTTTTTAGAATTATTACTAATTAAATCACTAACAAAAGAATTATTATTATTTTCATAAATTTCACTATGATTAGTTTTTAAAGTTTTTTTTTCATTTTTATCATTTTTTTCAAAATTACTAAGATTAGCATTAATCATATTTAAAGAATTAGGACCAATAGTTTTTAATTTCTTTCTTAAATCAGAAGTACTTTTTGGAATTTGTGATTTTAATTGTAATTCAAGTTGAGAAATTAATTCATTTAAATTTTCATTTTCTACAATTAAATCACTTTTTTCTTTTTGTAATTTTTCAATATTTTTATCTTGTTCTTCTTTTTCTTTTTCTAAATTATGAATATTATCTTTATATTGTAAATTTTCATTTTGTAAATGAGTTTGTATTTCTAATAATTCATTTATTCTTTTTATTGGTTCATTTGATTTATTTTTTAAATCTTCTGTTTCTAAATTTAAAGTTTGAAGTTGATTTTCTAATTCATTATATATCATTTTATGATTATTTTTCTCTTCATTTAATTTATTTTCATAAAATGTTGTTAATGAACTTACTTTTTCTTCATTTTCTTTTATTTGATTCTCATATTCTGAAACTTTTTCATTTAAATTTTTTTTTTCTGCTAAAATTTCATTTAATTTATTATTGAAATTTTCTTCTAATTCATTTTTTAATTCATTTATATTATCATCATGTTGTTTATCAGTTTCTTCATTATAAAAAACTTGTTCTTGTAATTTTTTATTTAAAAAGTCAATTTGTTGTTTTAATAAACTTGATTCTCTATTAAAATCTAATTTTTTAATATTAAATTCATTTACAACTTCATTTTGTTTTTGTTTATATTGATCAAATTTAGTAACTAAATTTTCAATTGCAGTTTCATATTCTTTTTTTTGATTTTTTAATTCTTCATTTTTTTCTTCAATTGTAGAATTTAATTCATTAATTTTATTATTTAAATTTTGCATTTCTTGTTTTTGATTTGTAATTTCTTTATTTAAATTATCAATTTTTTCATTTAATTCTTTTCTTTCAATATTAAATTCACTTAATTTTTGTTGAAGAGAATTATTATGTTCTTTAGTAATACTAATTAAATTTTCTTTATTATCTTTAATAATACTTTCTGCAGTTATTAATTTTTGATTTAACATTGAAATTTGATGTTCTGCATCAACTGTTAAAGTATTATATTTTGCTTCTAAATCATTAAAATCATTTTGAATATTCTCAAATTCACTTCTTAAATCTTTTTCTTGTTCTTTTAATTTTTTATCATATTCTATTGTTAATTCATTTATATTTTTTTCATGTTCACTTTTTTGATTTAATATTTTATTTTCTAATCTTTTTTTTTCTTCTTCAAATATACTTTTTAATTGATTTAATGTTTGTTCTGAACTTTCATTTAATTCTTTAATTTGTTCTTGATGTTCTATATCATTATCTTTTATTGTTTTTTCAAAATTTTCTATTGTGATTTGATTTTGTTTTTTTAATTCTTCATAAAAATGATTTCTTATATCTTCAGTTAATTTTATTTTTTTTTCTAATTCTAAATTTTTTTCATTTAAAACTTTTACTTGTTGCATATATTCATCAACATCAGTTTCTAATTTTTGATTTAATTCTTTTAATTGTGTTATATTTTCATTTTTATCTTTTACATCTTTTAAATAAGATTCTTTTTCTTTTTTAAAATTACTTTCAATATATTCTTTTTCTTTTAAATAAATATTTTGTAAATTATCAACTTTTTCATCAATTTGTAAATTTACTGATTTAAAATCTAACATTTCTAATATTTGATTTTGATTTTTTTTCATTTGTTCAATTTGTTCTTTTAAATCTTTATTAGAAGATTCTAAAAATTCATTTTTTTGTTGTTCTTTATAAAAATCTTGTTCAAATTGATGTGCTTTTTGTTTAAATTTATCAACATTTTCTCTTAATTTAATATAATTTTCATCTTCATTATTTCTATTTTCTTCCATTAATTGTTGAATTAAATTTTCTTTTGATTGTAATTCATTATCATATTTCTTTTTTATTTCTTCTAATTTACTTTTTAATTCATTTATTTTATTATTTAAAATTTTTATTTCTTCTTCATAATGATTTTTAACATCTTTTTCATTTATTTTTAATAATTCAATTGTTTGATCTTTTTCTTTAATTAAACTTTCAAAATCTAAATTTTTTGTCATTAAAATTTCATTTTTTGAATTTAATTGATTAATTGTTTTTTCGTATTCTTCATTTGATTTTTTATTTGCTTCTAATCTTTCTTTTAATTGAAGTTCAAATTCAGAATTTAATACTTTTTCATGTGATGTATCTTCTTCAATTTTTTTTAACAAATTTTTATTTGTTTGTTCTAAAATTTGTTTTTCTTTTTCTAAATCATTTAATTTTATTTTATATGATTTTTCAATTTTATTAACTTCATCATTATTTGAATCTATTTTTTCTTTTAATTGTTTTATTTCTTTTTCATATTTTTCTTTTATTTCTTTTTCTTTTTTCTCAAAGTTATTTTTTTCATTTTGAAAATTAATATTTAATTCATTTATTTTATCATTAAGATTAATTATTTGAATTTTATACATTTGATTATCTTTCAATATTCTATCATTTGTTTTTGAAGGAGAAGAATTCCTTATTTGAATATTTGAAGATATATTATTTTCATTTACTTCTGTTGACATTTATTATAAATTATTATTATTTTATAAAAAAAAATTTATAAATAATTTTACTTTTTAATTAAATAAATAAATAAAACAAAAAAAAAAATAATGTATATATTAATAAATAATACAAATTTATTTAAGAAAAAGGATTTCTATCTTGTTTAAATTCTCTAAGTAATTCTTTATCATTTAAATTATTATCTCTTCTTCTTAATAAACCTTGAATATCTCTTATATCATTCACTGCTTTTGTATTAATATGTCTAGTTATAATATCTTCATCTTTAATAAATTTGTTTTTTAATGGTTGATTATTTATATAATTATTATTTGAATATTGTGGATTTTTAAAAACAGTCATTTTTTTTGGTACTTCTTCTTTAAATAATTCATCTGCAATTTGATTTCTTATTTTATCATCAATTTTTGGTTTTGATTTTAATTTTATTTCTTTTTTTTCTATTATTTCATTTGCAAATGAGTCATCTTCATTTTTTCCAAATGATATTTCATTTTTATTTATTTTAATAATTGATTTTTTTAAAGGAATATAATTTTCTATTATATTATGTTCACAAATATTTAATTGATTCCATGTTGGTTTTTTTTCTGAAATATAATTTATATCATTATTTTTTGATATAATATAATATTTTATAAAAGGTAAAATTTGGAAGTTTTGATGACTAAAAGAAATTGTGGTGTCTTTTTTCTTATTTATAAATTGAGGGTAAATATTTAATTTATTAACTTTTACTATTTTATTTTTTAAATTCCAAGAAGGTAATTCTTGTTTAATATAAATTTTTTCTGGTTCTTGTTTAATATAAATTTTTTCTGGTTCTTGTTTTATATAAATTTTTTGAGGTTCTTGTTTAATAAAAATTTTTTGAGGTTCTTTTTTTATTCCTTTTATATTTAATGTTGTTGTTTTAATTTGTTTTAATATTGGTTTTTTTAATTTTTTTGGTTTTGATTTTATCATTACATTATTATATTTTCTTATTGTTAAATTATAGAAATAATGTTTTCTTTTTAAAGTAATTTGAATGTTTGATTGTATTTTATATATTTTTTTCTTTTTTGGTTTTATAACTTTTGGCTTTCCAATTAACTCAAATTTATTAACTTTAATTGGATATAATAAAAACTTTCTTTTATTTTTAAGATAATTAATTTGACAATTACTTATTATTTTAAAATTAATTTTTTGTTTTTTAATTGCATCATAATAAATTTGAGTAATTCTAAAAGGTAATAAAATTGATTTTCCTTTTTTTTTCCCATATAAAGTAAATTTACTTATTTTTTGAGTATATAATATTTTTTTTGTACTTTCAATAACAAGTTGATTTGCTTTTATAGGATATAAATTACTATGAATTGTTTTATAAACAAATTTAATATTTTCTTTTTTTTCACTTCCATAAATAGTAAATTTATTTATATTTTCAAAATTTAAAATTTTATCTTTTTTACTTGTTAAAAAAATATTAAATTGATTATTAATCTTTAAAGGTTGAAATACAAAATTATTTTTTGATGAAATAATATTTAACATAGGATTTTTTTGGATTGAAAAAATTTGTTCATTTCTTTCAATTGTGAGTTGATTTGCATGAACTTTATATAAAGTATTGAAATTTGGAACAGATTTTTGAAAGTTTCTAATAGTTAAATTTAATTCATTTGAATTAGAAATTTTTTCATACATTGTATAATTTGATATACTTTCAATTATATATTCATTTTGTTTATTTACAATTTGAAAATTATTATTATTTCTACTTAATTTATTTGAACCTTTTAATAAATAATTACAATTATTATCTATTTTAAAATTTATTTTTGTTTTTTTATTATTATTTTTTAATATTTCTTTTGGTTTTTTTAATGTATTAGTAATGAATAAATCATTATTATTTTCAATAATATTATTATCATTCCAATTATTTTCTTCAATTTTTGGTCTTCCAAAAATATTAAATCCAAATCTTTGTTTATAATTAATATTATTCCATTTTTTATATAAAGGAATACCTTTTAATATAAATGAATTTTGAGTTTGAAAAAAACCTTTTTTTAAAATATGAGAAGTATTTTTATTTTTATTCAAAGAATGACTTGTTAAATTTTTATTCTTCATTTATTTTTTTTCAATATTATTTCTTTTTTTATTAATTTAAAAAAAATAAATTAAAAAAAAATATATTTAAATATAAAACAAGAGTTTTTTATTATAAATAAAAATAAATAAAAATCATTATTTTTTTTTTAATTATTAATTTAAAGAAAATATTTAGTTGCTGGGGTAGCTCAGTATGGTTAGAGCTTTGGTCTTATGAGCCAAGGGTCGAGGGTTCAAGTCCCTCCTTCAGCAATACATATATTTTTTTCATATTTTTTAATATATTTTTATTTATTTTTTATATTTTTTTATTTTATTGTTAATAATTTTAATTTTTATTAGTAAAGATTATTTGATGTCTTAAATGAATATTGGATAAAAATTATTTTAGTTTGTTTTATTTTTTTATTTATTTGATTTAATTTTATCTTTTTAAAATATTAATTGATGTTTTTTTTGAATTTTATTTTAATTTATTTTTTTTTTCATTACTTAAAGTAATATTACATTTAAGTTTTGTTAAACTTATTTATTTTGTTTATTCCATTTTTTTTTTTTAACTTTTTTTTATAATTATATTTTTTTATCTGTTATAATAAATTATTTATTATATTTTATTTGAATATTAAAATTTAAAATTTTTTATTCAATAAATAATTTTAACTTTAATGATTTCAAGACAAAAAATAAAATATATTCCAAATAAAATTAAAAAAAGAATTGCATCTTCAAATTCACCATCTATAAAATATGTTCAAATTAAAAAATCATTTAAAGAAACTTCAAAAAATAAAAAGAATAATTCATTAAATAAAAGTCGAGAAAAATATTTTAATTATTTTCCACATACAGGTTTAAATAGTTTTTTAAATCTATCACAAATATCAATTCCAAATAAAAATGCTATAAAAAAAAAAAATTTAGATAATTCTTTAAATACAAGTTCTAATTTTCAAAATAATAGTTTTTCAATGCAAAATTCAATGATAAAACATAATAAAACAAAAAAATCAAATTCAAATTCAAATTATAAGAATAATTATAATAAAATTATTATGAAAAAAAGTAATATGATAAATAAACCTCAAAAAATATTAAATTTAAATATGGATTGTAATATATCTAAAAATACTATTAATAATAATTGTACTACAACTGAAAATAATGAAAATAATAATAATATTAATAAAATCAATTTTAATAAAGAAATTTTTAAAACTAATTTTTTATCAAATAAAAATAATGAAATATTAAAATGTAAAATAGTAAAAAAAGAAAATAAAGAAAAAAAATTAATAACTGAAAATAATAATTCATTACTTAATATTATTGAAAATAAAGAAATAATAAATAATTCAAATAAATTTTTTGAACTTGAAGAAAAGTTAAAAACAAAATTATCTGAAAATAAATTAGCAAATAGAAAAATATTATATAATACATATAAAGGTATTTTTGAAGAAGTAATTAAAATTTTACCTAATAATCAAAAAAATTTATTTAATTTAATATTTTATGGTTATCAAGATATTATTTTAGGATATTCAAATGATGAAAAAGAATTAAATGAAAAAAATGAAAAATATCAAAATAGAATTAAAATTTTAGAAAAAGAAAATTTAGAAAATAATGTTAAATTATATAATAAAGAATTAGAAATTAATGAATGGAAAAAAAAAATAAAAATTATTTTAGAAAAATCACCTGAACAAATAAGTAAAAGTACAAATTATTCATTTATTGTTACATCATCAAATAATGAAAAAGAAATTCATAAAAAAAAAAAAAAAAATTTATATATTGATTATTTAAATAAAAAAAATTATAAAGATTTAGATGCATTATATTTTAATGATAAAGTTTTTATGAAAAGTAAATCAAAATCACCATTTAAAAGTAATAAAGGAGAAATTATTCCATTTCTTGAATTAAATTTAGAGAATAAAAGAGTTGAAAATAAAATAAAAAAAATTAATATTAATAAAAAAGGAAATAATAATAGTTTCATTCAAAAAGTTGCAATGAGTTTTAATTTAAAATAATATATATCATTTTTTTGTATTGTGTTGTAATTGAAAGTATTATGATTTGTATATCTAAAATTAATTATTTTTCTGGAATAAATTTATATATATATTAATATGATATATATAAATTTAAAATTACCTTAATTAATAATATTAAAGTTTTTTTAAAAATTAAAATTTTCAAATTTAAAATAAAATCGATGGTAAATTAAAAAGAAAAATTTAAATCAACAAATTATAAAATCAAATAATATTAATAATACTAATTTAATTATTTCAATTATTATTGAATTTCATTAAAAATAAAGGAATATTTTTTATTTATTTAATTGATTATGATTTATATTTGATATTTAAAAATCATTTTCTTGTTTCTTTGAATAATGAATTAATAATTATTTTTAATGAATATTAGTAATTATTATTTAACTGTCTTCTTCATTTTCATTAATTTCTTCTAATTTATTTTCTATTTTTTTTGGTTTAATATTCGAATTTTCTTCAAATTGTTTTTTGATTTTTTCATAATCTTTTTCATTTCTTACATCATAATTACCATCATAATTATTAAAAATAAATTTAATCTCATCATTTTTTTTTTCTTCTTTACTATATTTACTATTATTTTTTTCATTTCCATCACTAAAATAATTTAAAATAAATTGAAATTGAATTTTATCTTTAATTTTATGATGATTATTTTTTCCTTCTTTAACATTTTTTTCATTTTTTTCTTCTTTATTATTATTTGTAAAAGTACATAAATTCTTATATAATTGAGAAAATTTATTTTGTGAAATATTAATAATTGGTGGTAAATTATTTTCTTCTTTTAATTTATTTATTTTAAATTGTGGAACTCCATTATTAAATCCTTTAATTTCTAATCCTGAATTATAATTTGCTTTTAAATAATTATTTGTCCATGCAACTGAATAAGGATTTTTTTTATTATTTATTGCTTCAATTATTATTTTTTCTTTATTTTTTCGAATAATATTCTTTTTTTTCTTTTCTTTTATTTTATTCTTTTCTTTATTATTATTAGAATTTATTGTTCTAAATTCTTCAAATGATAATATTTCTTCTTCATTTTTTGTATTTTCTTTATTCAATGAATTTGATTTTTTTTTTTCTCTTATTGTTTTAATATTATATTTTTTATCTTCATTTAAATTTTCAGAATTGTCAAAATCATTTAAATTATTTAAATCTTTTATAAATAAATATTTTTTATCATTCATTTTTTTATATTTTGTTTTGAATTTTATTTTATTTATTTCTGTGAAATATAAATTTTCAGGATTTTGATATAATTTAGGATAAAAACGTCTTTCTTTATATGATGTTTTATTTCTTGTTAATTTATCATAATATGTTTTAAAATGTTTAAGTGATTGTTTTTTTTCATCATCTTTTTTTTCTTCGTTTACTTTTATTTTTATTTTTATTTTTTCTTTTTCTTCTTTGTTATTTTTAATATTTAATTTTTCTTTTTCTATTTCATCTGTTTCATTCTTTTTTATTTCTTTTTTTAATTCTGTTTTTACTTCTTTTTCTTCATTATTATCTTTTTTATTTTCTTCTTCAATTAATTCTTCTTTTTTAAAACTTTTTAAAAGTTCTTTTAAATCATTTTGTAAATTTAAATTTTGAACTTCTTTTAATTCTTTTTTCTTATCTTCTTTTATTTCTTCTTTATTTTCTTCTTCATTATTTTCTTTATTTATTTCTTCTTTATTTTCTTTATTTAATTTTTCTTTTATTTCTTCTTTTTTTTCTTCTTCTTTTATTTCATCTGTTTTTATTTCTTCTTTTTTTTCTACTTTTTTATTTTCTTTATTTATTTCTTCTTTATTTTCTTCTTTTTTTTCTTCTTCTTTAATTTCATCTTTTTTTATTTCTTCTTCTTTAATTTTATCTTTTTTTATTTCTTCTTTATTTATTTCTTCCTTTTTTGTTTCTTCTTCATTTATTTCTTCTTTATTTATTTCTTCTTTATTTTCTTCTTCTTTAATTTCATCTTTTTTTATTTCTTCTTTATTTATTTCTTCTTCTTGAATTTCATCTTTTTTTATTTCTTCTTTATTTATTTCTTCTTCTTTTATTTCATTTTTTTTTATATTTTCTTTATTTTCTTCTTCTTTTATTTCTTTATTTCCTTCTATATTTTGATTTTTCATTTCTGTTTGTATCTCTTTTATATCATTTTTATTTGATATTAATACTTTATTTTCATTATTTTCTTGATTTAAATCAATTTCTTGACTTTTATTATTAAAATCATTATTGATATCTTTTTCATTTTTATTTAATTCTTCATTTTTTTCTTCTTTATTATCTTCTTCAAAATCTTTTTCTTTATTTTCATTTTTTTCTTCTTCAATAATTTCTAAATTATTTCTATTTTGTAGAAAATGATTATAAATTCCTTTTTCTTCATCAATTTCATTATTAAAATAATGAAAATTATTAAAATTTCCATCATTAAAAATTTTACCAACATTATTTCCAAAATTATTATCTTCATCAATTATTTCTTCATTATTACAAATTTCATCTTCAAATTTATTTCTAATATTATAATCATAATTTAAATAATTTTGTTTTTGAGCTTCTTCTTTTTTTTTCTTATATTCATTTTCTGCTTTATCAAATTCATCTTCTTCATCATCATTCCATTCATTATTTTTAATATTATTATCCATATCATTCATAAAGTCATCTACTATTTTATTTCTTTCTGCAATTGATTGATCTTCTATTTTATTTTCATTTATATTATTTTTTATTTCATTTGATAATTCATTTTCTATTTTTTCTTCATTATTATTTTCATTATTTTTAAAAGACATTTTTTATTTTTTATTTTTTATAACTTTTAAATTTTTTATATTAAATAATAATAATTATTAAAGATTTTTTTTTTATTTTTAATTTTATTAAAATTGTATTTTTATAATTTTAAATATTTATTTTATATTAATTTTATTAATTTAAAAATTATCTAATTATTTGTAGATTTTTCATTTAAAGAATCACTTTCATCAGAATCAGAATCTGAATCTGAGTCTGACATAATAATATCACCAAATATACTTTGGAAATTCTTTAATTCATTTTTTTCTTTTTTATCTTGGTTATTTATTTCATGTTTTTTTAATTCATCTTTATAAGAAATAAAATTCTCATTTAAAGAATTCTTGTTTTTTAAATCATTGACAAATAAATTTAATCTTATTAATTCATTATGATTTAATTTGTTTAATTCTAAATTAATTTCGTCTTCATTATTGTTGAATTCATTAAAAAATGTTTTGCTTATTTCTTTTATTTGGGCAAGAGTTAAATTAATAATTTTAAATCTTATTTCTTTTATAAATTTTGCTCTTTCTTCATTTGATAAATATATTTTTTTTTCTTCTAATGTTTTATCTCTTTTACTATCAATTTTTTTATTTAATGAAGATAATAATCTTAATAAATACTCTTTTTTAATAACTTTTGAATTTAAATCAAATTTTTTATGAAAGGTTGGATTTATTGTATTCTTAATTGATTTTTTTTTCTTAATAGATTTCTCTCTTTTTCTTTTTATATTTAATTCTGGTATGTTTTTGGTTTTTTTTTTCTCTCTTAAATAGTATTTATCATTATTAATAAATAATTTATTTATTGTTTCATTATCATAATTATAATTCTTTTTTAAAGTATTAATAAAATTGGATTCTGTATTATCTTCATTTATAAAACTTTGTGCAGATTTTCTTTTTGTATTGATTAATAATCTGATTATTTCTTTATTTAATTTATTATCATTTGATTTTGTTGTATTTTCCATTTGTAATTATATATATTTTTTTTTCCATTCTATAAGTAATATAGACATAAAGACAAATATTAAAATACTATTTTTTTAAAAGAATGTATATTAACTAATGAAAATAATTAAAAAAACTAATTCTCCTTATTATTATTTTAATTATGTGATTAATAATGATATTTCATCAATAAATCTATATATAAATAAATATCTCAACAAAAAAGAAATAATGAAAATGAATGATAATATTCTTTTTTTAAATAATTTTGAAAAATATATATTAATTGAATTTAAGTTTTGTTTTATTTCAATTTTTTTAATTTAGAAATAAAAAATATGTTACATTTTAATTATTTTAATATTAATTTTTATAAATATTGAATTTATAGATAGTCATAAAATAAAAAAATTTATGTTAATATATATAAAATTTATATTTAAATAAATACTAAATATAATAGAATATACCTTGTTTAATATAATATTAATTATTAAATTATAAGAATAAATATTTTTTAATTAATATTATTCAATATTTAATAATTAAATGAATGATTTAAATGAAAATGATGAATCATTTATTGAAAAAGTAGTTAAATTTCCAATTGATACTGTATTCTCTATAGCAAATACAATAACAAATATATTTTCTGAAAAGCCAAAAAATATTTATGACAGTCCTTCATTATCTTGTGATGATAAATATAACATTCAATATCTAACTGAAAATAATTTGGAGCCAAATAAAAAGAAGCAGACAATGCAACCTATAATGTTTAAAAAGTTATTTTCACAAGAGAAAAAAATAGATAATAAAGTTCCTTTAGAAACTTTTGAAGAAATTCAATATAAAAATATAAAGAATCAATTTGATTTTTATAATGAACAAAAAAAATTTATAAATAATTTACAAAAGAATTATGTAATGAAAAATTATGAAAATATTTCAGAAGAAGATATTTTAAAAGCAAAAAATTATATTGATCATATTAATGAAAATATTTATTCAAGAAATAAATTATTAAATGAAACAAAACCCTATTATTTAAGTTTAGATATAAAAAAAATTTTATCAATAATAAATAATGAAGAAGAAAATAATATTAATGAAAAAATAAAAAATTCAAAAGAAGAAATAATAAAAAAACCTTTAAATATAGGAAGAAAATTTTCAGAAATACAATCTAATTATAATGAAAAAGATAAATTTCATAAAAAAATTATGAAATATGATTCTTTTGATAATTCATTATTTAATTCAATTAAAAGAGATTTAAGAAAAGAATATTTTTTA
>JAEEGK010002907.1_pt1 | contig 42895 bp, 49 predicted proteins | sample 8958771 | NCBI WGS metagenome assembly JAEEGK01 (sample SAMN16246547, study PRJNA631951) | gut metagenome | biome: gut microbiome; feature: rumen; material: SC-attached | host: Bos | place: Iran: Karaj | collected 2018-10
TGGGGTCCTCTTCAAGGATGGGGAACAGCGATGCGACTGCGGTGAAGACCGATGCACCGTGCTCTGTGACCTTGTCAGTGGGTCCGTAGCATCCGCGGCAGGGCTGGCCGACACGGGTACACTTGGCACCGCATCCGCCGACGGTCGCGGCTCCGAGACACAGGATTCCCTGGTCCATCAGACACTTGTCGGGGTCGATGTTGACCTGGTAGGGCTCCTTGATCTCGTCGAGTCTCTTGTTCTCCTTGTGCCTGGGGCACTCCTCGCAGAGGGTCCTCTTGGTGACTCCGATGTGGGTTCCCTTCGGGGGCAGCGCAACGCCCTTGTAGACGAATGCGACGACCGCGTCGAGGAGCTGTCCGAGGGTCTCCTGGGTAGGGGGGCATCCGGGGACGTAGTAGTCCACGTCGATGACCTGGTCCAGGCTCTTTACCTTGTTGTAGAGAGCGGGGAGGGTCAGGTGTCCCTCGGGGACATCGATCTCGGTCTGGGGCACGTGGGGCTTGTCGGGGTACGCCTCGCAGAATGCCTTGGAGGTGGGCGTCTGGTTGTAGACGTAGTCCAGGACCTCCTTGGATCCGCCGGGGACCAGGTTAGCCAGGGCGGGGGTTCCGCCGAAGCAGGCGCAGGAACCGTAGGCGACGACGAGCTGGGACTTCTGCCTGAGCAGCTTGACCATGTGCTCGTTCTCCTCGTTCCTCACTGCACCGTTGATGAGCGAGACGGTGATGGAACCGTCCTCCATCTCCTCGATGTCCTTCTCCTTTCCGTCAGCTGCGACAGGCCACATGACGATGTCTGCCATCGCGCCGACGTTCAGGACCTTCTCATCGGAATCCAGAACGGAAACGTCGCATCCACCGCATGCTGCTGCCCAGTAGAGTGCGAGCTTGATCTTTCCGCCCTCGGGTGCTCCGAGACCGGGAACGTATCCGGGGATGGGCTGGTTGGCGTCGGTCTCAGCGTAGATCGATCCGCCCATGGTGGATGCTCCGGCCGCCGCGGGTGCGGCTGCGGGTGCTGCTGCAGGCGCAGCTGCGGGTGCGGCTGCGGCCTTCTTCTCTGCGGGTGCTGCCGCGGGTGCGGCGTCCTTCTTCTTGTCTTTCTTCTTGAATAGGTTGCTGAAGAATCCCATCTTACTCATCTCCCTTTACGAGCGGGGTGGGTCCGAGCGCCTTGATGGTGTCGACGAACTCACAAATGGTCTTCTGGAACTTCTCTCCCTCGGAAGCGGAAACCCACTCGAGTTTCAGCCTCCTGGGGTCGAATCCGTACTGCTCGAGAACCATCCTCAGGAGGGCGATTCTCCTTCTTGCCCTGTAGTTACCGCCGATGTAGTGGCAGTCTGCGGGGTGGCATCCGAGGATCATGACTCCGTCCGCTCCCTTGGAGAACGCCCTGAGGACGTGCTCGGGGTCGACACGTGCGGAGCACATGGTCCTGATGATACGGAAGTTGGTGGGCATCTGGAGCCTTGCGACTCCTGCACCGTCAGCTCCCGCGTAGGAACACCAGTTGCAGCAGAACGTTACGATTCTGGGCTCGAAGTCTGCCATTCACTCGCCTCCCACGGGGTAGTCGAGGCAGGCATCGATCTCTGCCTGGATCTGGATGTTCTTGAATCCCTTCTGCTCCATAGCTCCGGACGGGCATGCTGCGACACAGCATCCGCATCCCTTACAGAGACCTGCGTTGACGTTGGACTTGAGCGCACCGTCCTTGGAGACGATGGTGATTGCCTTGTACTCGCAGCATCCCTCGCACACTCCGCATCCGTCGCAGTAGTCCTCGTTGACTGAAGCGACGATACCCTCGGAGGTGAGGAACTTCTTGGAGATGATGGTCAGGGCCCTGGAGGCTGCTCCGGATCCCTGTGCGATACACTCGTCCATGTGCTTGGGCCAGTGGGCGAGTCCTGCTACGTAGACACCCTCGGTCGCGAAGTCGACAGGCCTGAGCTTCTGGTGTGCCTCGAAGTAGAATCCGTCCTTGGAGATCGGGACCTTGACCATCTTGGCGAGCTCTTCCTTCTCCTCGCGTGCAGGTGCGATACCGTTGCTGAGGACGACACAGTCCACGGGCACGGAGACATCTGCGCCGAGCGTGAGGTCGAATGCGGTGACATTGCTGCCGTCGTATGCGGGCAGGGGTGCCTCCTCGTCGTACCTGAGGAACCTGACTCCGACCTCGGATGCCTTCCTGTACATCTCCTCGCGGAATCCGTAGGTCCTGATGTCCTTGTGGAAGATGGTGACGTTGGCGGTGGGGTCTGCGAGCTTGATCTGGATCGCGTTCCTCAGAGCGGTGGTACAGCAGACACGTGAGCAGTATCCGACGGACTCGTTCCTGGAACCGACGCACTGGATGAATGCGACGTTCTTGGCGTTGAACTTGCCGTCCGCGATCATCTGCTCGCACTCGAGTCCGGTGATGACCTTTGCGTCAGAACCGTAGTTGTACTCGGTGGGCTTGTATGCGGGTGCACCGACTGCGAAGATGACTGCTCCGACAGGCTCGTCGGTTCCGTCCTCGAGCTGGAGGTTGAAGTTTCCGACGAATCCGGGGATGTCCTTGACCTTTGCGTTGAGGTGGACCTTGATCAGGTTGTTGGAGTTGACCTTGTCGATGAGGCCCTTGACGAACTCGAGGGTGTCGACACCGTTCTCCTTGTGCCTGAAGTTGAGCGCCTGTCCTCCCAGCTGTCCCTCCCTCTCGACGAGGTGGACCTCGAATCCCTGTGCGGCGATGTCGAGTGCGGTGGTCATACCGGTGATACCTCCACCGATGACTGCTGCCTTCTGGGTGACGGGGATCTTTGCTCCCTCGAGAGGCTCGAGGAGGCATGCCTTTGCGATTGCCATCCTGACGAGGTCCTTTGCCTTCTTGGTTGCGGCTTCGGGCTCGTGCATGTGGATCCAGGAACACTGGTCACGGATGTTGGCCATGTTGAAGAGGTACTGGTTGAGTCCTCCCTCACGGCATGCGATCCTGAACAGGGGCTCGTGGGTCCTGGGTGTGCATGATGCGACGACGACACGGTTGAGGTCGTGCTCCTGGATTGCCGCGGAGATGGCCTGGAGGGTGTCCTGTGCGCATGCGTACATTGTCTTGGTCGCGTAGACCACGTTCGGCAGGGTTCCGGCGTATGCTGCAACGGAGGGGACGTCGACTGTGGCACCGATGTTGATACCGCACTCGCAGACCCAGACACCCACACGGGGCTCCTTGCCTGCAACGTCCTTCTCTGCGGGGTACTGCTTGGGGGCGCAGGGCTCGAAGTTCTCATCGACGATGTATGCTCCGGCCTTTGCGGATGCTCCCGAAGACTCGGCGACGGTGGTCGGGATGTCCTTGGGTGCGGAGAATGCTCCGGACACGAGGATACCGGGCCTGGTGGTCTCGAGGGGCTTGAATACCGAGGTCTCACAGAATCCGTACTCGTTGAGTCCGATTCCGAGGACGTTGGCGAGCTCCTCAGCTCCCTCCGGCGGGTTGAGTCCGATGGAGAGAACGACGAGGTCGTACTCTGCGGAAGTTCCGTTTCCGTCCTTGTCGGTGTAGTTGATGGTGAGCTTCTTGGTCTCGGGGTCCTCCTCGACGTTGGAGACACGGGCTCCCCTGTGCATGATGATTCCGTACTGGCCCTGGGCCCTCTTGATGTAGGCCTCGAACTCCTTTCCGTAGGACCTGATGTCCATGAAGAAGATGTCCTCCTGGACCTGTGCGTGCTCCTTGGTGATGATTGCCTGCTTGGTCGCGTACATACAGCAGACGGACGAGCAGTACTTCTTCCAGTTCTTCTTCTCGGACCTGGATCCGCAGCACTGGATGAACGCGATCTTCTGGGGTGCCTCACCGTTGGACGGGCACTTGATGTGTCCGTGGTCAGGACCGGATGCGCACATCATCCTCTCGTATTCCATGGAGGTGACGACGTTGTCGTACCTTCCGTATCCGTACTCGGTCGCATAGCCTGCGTCCCAGAGCTGGAATCCGACGGCGGCGATGATGGATCCTACCTCGAGGACCTCTTCCTCCTCCTTGTCGGCGTAGTTGATTGCTCCCTTCTTACAGGTCTTCTCACAGATTCCGCACTTGCCGTTGAGAATCATCTTACAGTAGTTGGGGTCGATGAGAGCGACCCTGGGAACTGCCTGTGCGTGAGGGATGTAGATTGCCTTCCTGGTGGTGAGTCCGTACTCGAACTGGTCGGGGATGTTCTTGGTGGGACACTTAGCGACACAGTCACCGCAGCCGGTACACTCTTTGAGCTTGACGTACCTGGGCTTCTTCTTGACCGTGACCTTGAAGTCTCCAGCCTCTCCGTCGACCTTAACAACCTCTGAGTAGGACATGACCGTGATGTTGGGGTGACCCGCACAGTCTGCCATCTTAGGGGAGAGGATACAAGCGGAACAGTCATTCGTAGGGAAAGTCTTGTCGAGACGGCACATCTTTCCACCGATTGTGGGGTCTTTCTCCACAAGGTAGACATGGATATCCCTGTCTGCAAGATCCAACGAAGCCTGGATACCTGCGATTCCTCCACCGATAACCAATGCTGATTTAGTCATTCTTTTACCTCCTTCATATAATAATATGTTGGAACGGTTCGGAGGATGGCGTGATATATTAAAACCATTTCTACATCACGTTTATATAAGATGGGATCGTTTATTATACTCTCAATTCTGATTTTCGTTCGTTTGACCGACAGTTTTTTTAGGTGACTTTAAAAACAGACAGGCCAGACATACGATTAAGTAGTGTTAAATGTATTTACTGTTTAAGATAATGCTACCATTCATATTGTAACATTCGCAGATATATTTCGTAATTAATCGAAATAATTTTCCCGTCGCATCGGAACGTTTGACACACCGTGTTTATAACCCCTCTTGACGATATGCTCATATGGACCCGATCTACCGCACAGTGATCGCAATCAGCCTCGTCATCACGGCGACAGCAGCGGCAATCGCGCTGTACCGCCTGTACAGATCCACCATGGACGAGGAGACGGAGATGGGGAAGAAGAAGTCCGCCTACACCACCGCCGACTACCGTGCCGATCAGAGGTGCGAGATATGCTTCGACGACATCGGCGACGAACCCGTGTCGCAATGCGGCAAGTGCGGGAAGACGTTCCATCTCTCGTGCGCCGAACCCACCGGGGAATGCCCATACTGCGGCACCCGCTTCGAGGACTTCCTGCCGCCGAGACCAGCCCGTCACGTGACATGTCCCAGATGCGGAAATCCGATGAACGGGAACATATGCTCCTGCGGCACCGTGATACCCGATGCGGACGGCTCGTTCGTATGCAGGTGCGGGGAAAGGGTATCGGCGGGAGAGGGGATGTGCCGCAGGTGCGGGAGGACGTTCAGGACCGAGATGTCCTCCGTCAAGAAACAGTATATACCCCGCGAATGATGGTGGTCCGATGGTCGTCAAATCCAAGAGGGGCAGGCGCAGATACATAGCGTTCACGGTCAGCGAGGGGCTCACCAAGGAGTCCCTGGCCGGCAAACTGGCCGCCTTCGCCGGCGAGAATCCCCCCAAGGTCATCCAATGCGCCGAGGGATGGTGCATCCTGAGATGTTCCCCGCAGGAGAGGGACCGTACCATAGGATTGATGTCCGCTGCTGATCCGGAATCCAGGTCCCTGCGCACATCTGGCACTTTGATAACCCTCAGGCGCAGATACCCTCGTCTGATGGAAACCAAACCCCCTTCCCGCAGGAAGGGGCGTGCGTAAACTTTCTTATAATAGGTTATCATACGCGCACCCGTAAGGAGTACGAACTATGCAACCAGGACAAATGGCTTATGACAGGGGAATCACAGTTTTCTCCCCTGACGGAAGACTCTTCCAGGTAGAGTATGCCCGCGAAGCGGTCAAGAAAGGAACCACCACGATCGGACTCAAGTTCAAGGACGGTGTCATCCTCATCGTTGACAAGCGCGTCTCGAGCAAGCTCGTGGAGCCCAAGTCCATCGAGAAGATCTACGACATCGACAAGTACATCGGATGCGCAACGTCCGGTCTGGTCGCCGATGCGAGGATCCTCGTCGACGAGGCGAGAAAGAACGCTCAGATCCACAAGGTCACCTACAACGAGAACATCACCGTCGAGGCGCTCGTCAAGAAGATCTGCGACCTCAAACAGAACTACACCCAGTACGGCGGGGCACGCCCCTTCGGTACCGCCCTCCTGATGGCGGGAGTCGACGACCTCGGCTGCCACCTCTTCGAGACGGACCCCTCGGGAGCCCTCAGCGCGTACAAGGCGGACAGCATCGGTTCCGGCCGTCCCGCTGTCCTCGACGTGTTCGAGAAGGAGTTCACCGACGGCATGTCCTACGAGGACGCCATGCTCCTCGGACTCAAGGCACTCAAGGCGGCGATCGAGGACACCCCCTCCGCGGCTACCGTGGAGATCGGAGTTGTCAAGATCGACGAACCCTTCAGAAGACTCTCCGAAGAGGAAGTCGCGAAGTTCATCGAAAAGCTCTGAGTAACATGGTCAATCTGGACGATGCGATAGTTGCCCGTCTCGAGACGTACGGAGAGACGTTCGAGATCCTCCTGGACCCTGCCGCGATGAACCTCATCAAGGCGGGCAAGGAGATCGACCTGCTGGAATACCTGGCGGTGGAGGATGTTTTCAACAACGCCAGGAAGGGCACCCGCCCCACCGAGGAGATGATCGCCAAGGCGTTCGGCACCTCGGACATCAAGGAGATAGCGCAGAAGATAATCTCCAAGGGAGAGGTGCAGATCACCGCGGAGCAGAGGAAGGAGATGCTCCAGGCGAAGAAGAAGCAGATTGTGGCATACATCGCGGCCAACGCCATCAACCCCCAGACCAAACTCCCCCATCCCCCGCTCAGGATAGAGCTGGCACTGGATGAGGCGAAGTTCCACACCGACCCCTTCAAGCCCGTGGACAAGCAGGTCGAGGAGGCCATGCACCTCCTCAGGCCGATCCTGCCCATCAGGTTCGAGAAGACCAAGGTGGCGGTGCGTCTGAAGGGCGACGACTACGGCAGATGCTACGACGACCTGATCCACTTCGGTATCGTGGAGAAGGAGGAGTGGCAGGCCGACGGCTCGTGGATAGGTCTCATGGAGATACCCGCCGGATTGATCACGGAACTGACCAGCAAACTGAACAGCAAGACCAAGGGGAACGCCGCGGTCAAAGCTATCCAGTGATCCAACATAACATTCGAGAGTGATAAAATGGAAAGAAGAAACGCCAAGCCCAAGCGCGAACTCGTGCTTCCCGGCGACCTGCTCGATTCAACCGGAGCGAAGGTCGGGGAGTACGCCTACGAGAGGGATGGCAACGTATACGCCGCCGTTCTGGGGATCAAGAACGTGACCCCCGCCGGCGTCGGAGTAATCCCCCTCCACGGACAGTACATGCCCGTCGCAGGGGATCTCGTGATCGGAACGATAAACGACATAGGACCGTCCAACTGGATGGTCGACATCAACGCGCCCTACCCCGCGCCGCTCCACGTGAGCGAGGTGCCGTGGAAGGTCGAGTTCGGGGACACCTCCAGATTCCTCAACATCGGGGACGTCGTGCTCCTCAAGGTCCTTTCCGTGGACGAGAGCAAGAAGATACAGGTCACGATGAACGACGCGGGACTCAGGAAGATCGAGGGCGGAATGCTCGTGGAGATCTCCCACACCAAGGTCTCGAGGGTGATCGGAAAGAGCGGATCCATGATCCAGATGCTCAAGAACATGTCCGACTGCCGCATAACCGTCGGTCAGAACGGAAGGATCTGGATCGACGGAGAGGGCGAGAGCGCCGAAGCGGTGGCGGATGCCATCAAGATGATCGAGGAGGAGGCGCAGTCGCACAACCTCACCGAGAGGATCAAAGAATTTTTGGAGAAAAGGCTCCCGGCAGAGGAGGAGTGAAAATGAGTGGACACACCGATATGGTTTTAGTTGACGATAACGGCATGAGGATCGATGGCAGGACCGCCACCGAGCACAGGCCGATCAAGATCGAGGCCGGCGTACTGAAGAATGCCGACGGATCAGCATACGTAGAGATTGGAAAGAACAAGGTGCTCGCAGCGGTCTACGGACCAAGGGAGTGCCACCCCAGACACCTGCAGGACCCCACCAAGGCGGTCATCCAGTGCAAGTACAACATGCAGGCGTTCTCGGTCAGCGACCGTAAGAGGCCCGGAACCGACAGGAGGTCCATCGAGATCTCCAAGATCACCGCCGAGGCACTCGAGAACGTCGTCCTCACCGAGCTCTACCCCCGCGCGTCCATCGACGTGTACATCGAGATCCTCCAGGCGAACGCAGGTACCAGGTGCGCCGGTCTCACCGCCGCATCCGTCGCACTCGCCGACGCTGGGATCCCCATGAGGGACATCGTCCCCGCCATCGCCGCCGGTAAGGCGGACGGCCACGTCCTCCTCGACCTCAACAAGGAAGAGGACAACTACGGACAGGCGGACGTCCCCATCGCGCTCGTCCCCTCCACCGACGAGATCGTCCTCCTCCAGATGGACGGTAACATGACCAGGGAGGAGTTCGACAGGGCCATCAGCCTCGCCGTGAACGCATGCCACGAGGTCTACGACCTCCAGAAGGACGCCCTCAAGAGACGCTACGCCGTCAAGAAGGAGGAGGCTGAGTCCGATGAGTAATGAAGTCATATCACAGATCAAGCGCGACCACATCGTCAACCTCCTCGAGAAGGGGACCAGGACGGACGGACGCTCCCCCAAGGACATCAGGGAGATCCAGGTCACAACCAACTGCATAGAGTCCGCGGACGGATCCGCAAGGGTCAAGCTCGGAAACACCGAGGTCATCGCGGGAGTCAAGATCATACCCGGAACACCCTTCCCGGACACCCCCAACTCGGGAGTGCTCACCACCGGTGCCGAGCTCATCCCCATGGCGCACGCCTCGTTCGAGTCCGGTCCCCCGGGAGAGGACGCGATCGAGCTGGCACGTGTCGTCGACCGCGGAATCAGGGAGTCGGGAATGGTGGATGTCGAGGGACTGTGCATCACCCCCGGAGAGGAGGTATGGATGTGCTTCATCGACATGTACGCACTGGACTACGACGGAAACCTGTTCGACGCATCGAACCTGGCAGCCGTCATGGCCCTCAGGACCGCGATCATACCCGGGGAGCAGTACGGCAAGGGAGAGAACAAGCCCCTGCCCATCACCTGCACCCCGATATCTGTCACGTCCTGCAAGATAGGAAATACTTTAATACTTGACCCAAATTTCGACGAGGAACACATTGCCTCGGCACGCCTGACGGTTACGACCGACGACAACGGCAACTTCAGGGCGATGCAGAAGGGCGGAAAGGGCTCGATCACCCTCGACGAGCTCAGCCAGTGCCTGGATGCCGCGGTCGAGAAGGGCAAGGAAATCAGAAAGATCATCGGGTGATACCAATGTCAAAGAGAACCAACAAAGCAGGAACCTCCGGAAGGTTCGGCGCAAGGTACGGAGTCGTTATCCGCAACAGGGTAAAGACCATCGAAGCAGACCAGAGAAAATTCCACGAGTGCCCCATCTGCCACCACGTCTCTGTCAAGAGAGTCAGCTCGGGCATCTGGAACTGCAGGCACTGCGGTGCCAAGTTCGCGGCCGGATCCTACTCCCCCGCAGCGAAGAAGCAGATCTCCCAGGTCGCAGAGAACTGAATCATCTGAGAGGTGATTGGATTGTACAGATGCGGAAAATGCAACGAGCCTATCAGGGACGTCAACAGCCTCGGTCTCCAGTGCGAGAAGTGCAGGTCAAGGATCGTCTACAAGGACAGGCCCAACACGAAGAAGACGCTGAAGTCCGACTGAACGATCATGCTGAACGCGGTGCTCTGTATCGAATCCGACGATGCCGGGACCATCTCTTCCGCCCTCCGCCCGGAGGCCGGCAGGGAACTCCCGCGCACCCATGTCGAGATAGAGGACTCGGAAGGCCTCGTCACTGTCAGGATCGAGGCTGCCGACACCTCCGCCATGAGGGCCGCGCTCAACTCCTACCTCGGATGCATAAAGATTGTGGAAGACATAAACCGGATCACAGGTGATTGAATGAACAACATCAGCCCCCAGCTCCAGAACCAGATCGCGCAGTTCCAGCAGCTCCAGCAGCAGCTCCAGTCCGTGAGCACCCAGAAGCTCCAGATGAACGCGCAGATCAAGGAGATCGAGAGGACCATCGCGGAACTCGAGAAATCCACCGGGGACGTTTACAGGAACGTAGGTTCCCTCCTCATCAAGGTCGACGACAAGGAAGCCGTCAAGGCCGAGCTCGAAGAGTCCAAGGAGACCCTCGAGGTCAGGGTCAAGTCCGTCGAGCGCCAGGAGGCGGGACTCCGCGAGAAGTACAACTCCCTGCAGGAGACCATCAACAAGGCAATGGGCAAGACACAGCCCACCGCCTGATCCCAAACCCCACAGCGGCCTCACGGCCGCTTCGTTTCTATCTACTGGCACATTCTAAATAGGCGTTATACCTACACCATCCCATGGAAGGTTCGTACGCCGAAACCGTCAAGGCGCTTGAGAGCGGAAGGAAGGTCATCCTGGTCCACGGGAACGCGGACATGGATGCGATAGGCTCCGCATACGCCCTGTCCCGCGCGTTCGGGGACTGCACAATCATGGCGCCGGGAGGCATCGACCGCGTCAGCAGGATGGTCACCGAGAAGTTGGGCATACCGGTCACCGAGGGCTGCGACATATTGTCCTTCGACAGGGTCGTGGTCGTGGACACCTCCTCGCCCGAACAGCTGGCGCCGCTGACCGACGTACCGAAGGATGCAGTCATCATCGATCACCACATGCCCACGGGCAAGTGGGACGGCTACATGTTCCTGTGCGACCGCACCAAGACCGCCTGCACGCAGGTCGTCCTGCGCGTCATCAGGGAGAAGGGCGTCCCCATCGACAGGGACATCGGCCTTGCCCTGGCGGGCGGGATGGTCACCGACAGCGGCCACTTCCAGTTCTCCAACCCCGAGATGCTGCGCGACTTCGCCGACGTCATGGACGAGGCGGGTCTGGACATGGACGAGGCGTTCAACTTCACCAGGATGGACATGAGCATGTCCGAGCGCATCGCGATGATGAAGTGCGTGGAGCGCTCCAGGTTCGACCGCGTGGGCGACATGATCGTCGCCGTGTCCTACGGCGGCAGCTTCGAGGCCTCCGGGTGCAGGGCATTGCTGCAGGCTGGAGCGGACGTGGTGTTCGTCGCGTCCCAGAGGGACGATGCGTTCAGGATAAGCGCGAGGGCGACCCAGGACATGATCCGCAGGGGCATAAGCCTGGGCAACATCTTCAAACAGATCGGTCAGGAGGTCACTGCGGACGGTGGGGGCCACGACGGGGCTGCAGGCATCTCCGGGATCGGGGACTGCGAGGCCATCCTCCACATCTGCATGCAGAGGACCATGGAGGAGTTCCGCGCGATAAAAAGAAGGGATATGCCGGCCGAGACCGGCGAATGAGTTTCAGAGCTTCCCGAGCTTCTTCAGCACGGCGATCATCGCGTCGTAGTTCTCGTGCTTCTTCTCGAAATACTGCGCGACGGGCTCGAGACACTTGATCAAAGCATCTGCGGTTCCGGATTTGAGGTCCAGCGGGTGGAGCCTGGGCTTCCCGTCCTCGGTCTGGCTGAAGTAGTAATCCGTGAGCTCCTCGTAGGACTTGAAGGACACCGCATCGCCGAACTTGGGCTGGATGGTCATCTCCCCGAGGGTGGGGAAGATGATGTACTTGCAGATCATGAGGACCGGGTTGGTGTCCTCCTCTTCCTTCTCCATGGGGCAGAACGCCTTCTTCATCTTCCTCCTGATGTCCTCGGGGGAATCGTGGATATTGATGTTGGAATCGGGCTTGCTCTTGGACATCTTGGACGCCGTGGGGTCCATCCTGTTGCCTCCGGCGAGACCGGGCAGGAGAGGGGTGTGGAGCGCGATGGGTTTCTTCCATCCGAGCTTCTCCGCCGCATCCCTGGCGAGCATGTGTGCGCGCCTCTGGTCGATTCCAGCGTAAGCGAGGTCGACATCCATGCAGAAGATGTCCGTGGCCTGGAGGATGGGGTAGAACAGCTTGGACGAATCCAGCTCCGCCTCGTCCTCGGAACGGCCCATGATGGTCATGGCCCTCTTGACCCTGGACAGGGATGTGACCTTCGCCACCTTGATGACGTTCTCCCAGTACTTGATGTCGCTGAGGACCTCGGATGCGTACTTGAACTCGACTCCCTCCCTCGGGATACCGAGTGCGAGGAAGCAGTCCTCCATGTATCTGGCACATGCGCGGATGTTCTCGAGGTCGCCTCCGAGCTTGTCGTTGATGTAGGCATGCCAGTCCGCCCAGAATATGGTGACCTTGAATCCCGCTGCGATGAGGTCGCGGATCTTCGCGGCAACGAGGGCCCATCCCATGTGGACGAGTCCCGAAGGCTCGAAACCGATATATGCCTTGGGCGAGGGGTTCTTGGCCAGCAATTCCCTGAGCTCGTCCTCTGTGACGATCTCGTCGGCATTCCTCATTACAAGTGCATATCTCTGCTCTACATCCATATGAATCGGGAGGGAATCGACTCCTCTTTAATAAGTATTATCCAGGACGCGCACGCGCGGGCGGATGTGTCCGGACCGTTCGCAGGAAATCATACAAACTTAATAATGAAGGAGACGATGCTGGTACATGCCATCCGATTACCCAATCGAGTTCGTGGACCTCCGCAAGGAATACGGAACGTTCACCGCCGTGAACGGGTTGAACCTGAAGATCGAGAAGAACAGCTTCACCGGTCTTCTGGGACCCAACGGCGCAGGGAAGAGCACCTCGCTCAAGATCCTGACCAATCTCATATCAGCCACCTCGGGGGATGTGCTCATCAACGGCATCAACGTCCCCGAGAAGCCCAAGGAGGCCCTGCAGGGAGTTGGGACCGTCGTCGAGACCCCTGAGTTCTACCTCTACCTGACCCCCCGTGAGACCTTCAGGTACATGGGAAACATCTTCGGGATGTCGAAGGAGAGGATCGCTACCGAGACCGATGAGATCCTGCAGAAGGTCAAGATGACCGAATGGGCAGACAAGCGTCTCGGCACATTCTCCAAGGGGATGAGGCAGAGGATCTCTCTGGGTCTTTCGCTCATGAACAGCCCCGAGGTCATAATCCTCGACGAACCCACATCCGGTCTGGACCCCAGAGGGATGTCCGAGATGAGGGAGATCCTGAAGAACATCCGCGAGGAGAACCACGGACTGACCGTCCTGATGAGCTCCCACATGATGCACGAGGTCACCGACCTTTGCGACCGCATCGCCATGATCAACCACGGCACGCTGCTGGTCCACGACACGCTGGAGAACGTGCTCGGGTCGCGCAACAGCCGTCTGATGAAGGTGCGCCCGCTCGAGCCCGCCAACGAGGAGATGGTCGCCAAGCTGGCGGCCCTCGACAACATCACCAACGCGGTGATAGACGGCGAGACCATCAACCTCTCCCTCGACGGAGGGGACGAGGAGGAGGCCAGGCTGTTCGAGCAGATCGCCAACGTCGGATTCAGGATCCGTTCGGTATCCGCCGACGAGAACGCACTGGAGGCCAAGTATCTGGACCTCATCAAGGAGTCGAGGTGATAACATGGAGATCCTGTCAAAGACAGTGGAGAAGATGAGCTCGTACACCACCAACAGCGACATCAAGCAGGTGTTCGCCGTCATGGAGAACGAGATCGTGAAGTTCCTCCGCGGAAAGAAGATCTACATCTATCTGGCAATCATCGGACTGCTCATGGCCCTCGATATCGGGATCTCGCTCATGGTCGAGAACTCCGAGGGAGTGAGGATGAGCATCACCGAGGACGGGGATGCGATCGCAAGGTCCCTGCTGGGCAACCTGTATCTCGTCCTCATAATCATGGCCACCCTCTTCACCGCAGGAGCGATCTGTTCCGAGTTCGAGGAGAGGACCGCGCTGATCCTGCTGACCAAGCCCATCAGGAGACCGACCATCGTGTTCGGTAAGTTCCTGGCATCGTTCGCCGTAGGGTTCGCCACCATCCTCCTGTACCTGATCGTCGCGATCTTCTTCAAGGCGGTCGGCAACGGCCACATAGACGGCGACCTCTTCGCCGGAATGGGCGTGTACCTGATCTACATCATGGCCATCACGGGAGTCGCGATGCTTGTGTCCGCCTTCGCCAAGAAGTCCAGCACATCCGCCCTGCTCACGCTGTTCATGCTGCTGATCCTGCCACTGATCCTCGAGGCGATCCTCGGCATGAAAGGATTGGACACCTGGTTCCTCCTGGGTTCGCTCGGAGGAGCGGGCGCCGACGTCATATCGGGCGGAGGGGAGCCCTTCAGGGACATCGCGGCCATGCTCGTATGGCTGATCGTCACCATGGCGGGATCCATCGTACTGTTCAAGAAGAGACAGTTCTGAACGTAACGCAAACCGCTTACCAAACCATTTCATTTTTTATGTGCCAGCGTACGATAATGCATGATTCCGGGATGATTGGCGTACCGGTCCGTCCTGCGAACGTTATAAACGGATAGACGCAGATTACGGGATATGCTCGAGGACGTCAGGGAAAGCATCGAGAGCTCCCGGGTGATCACCAAGGGCGATTACCCCTACATAGTGACACCTCTCATGGACGGGGTGCCATCCATCGACCCGGGGACCCTGCATTCCGTCGTGGAGAGGATGATCCGCATCTCCAAGTTCGACTGCGACATCATCGTCGCCCCCGAGGCAATGGGCATACCCTACGCCACGCTCATCTCCATGAAGAAGGGCATACCGTTCACCATTATCAGGAAGAGGTCCTACGGCCTCGAGGGCGAGACGGAGATCGTGGAGACCACCGGTTACTCGACGACCAAGATGTACATCAACGGCGTGAGACCAGGCATGAAGGTCGTCGTAGTGGACGACGTCGTCAGCACGGGCGGGACCCTGAGATGCATAGTGGACGGCCTGAGGGACATGGGCGCCGTCGTGACGGAAGTCGTCCTGGCCCTCAACAAGTCCAGGGACATCTTCTCCGTCGAGGAGGAGATCGGCGTGCCGATAAGGTACGTGGCCAAGATCTGGGTGGAGAACGGGAAGCCCCGCTGCATCTGCTGATCCCCGATGCTTACTGACTAACTGTAGCATCCCCTTTATAGGTAGAATCCTGGGCCATGTATCCCCATGGACCCCGACCTGCTGCTGATGGTGCTCTACATGTGCCTCATGGGCGCCGCCATAGGCACCCTCTCGGGCCTCGTCCCGGGGATACACGTGAACACCCTGTCGATGATCCTCCTGGCATTCGGCGGACCGCTGCTGGACGCCGTGTCGGTGTTCGTGCCGTACGGTTCCGCCCCCGTCATGCTGGCCTGCTGCATCATGTCCGCCGCCGTGGTCCACAGCATGGTGAGCTTCGTTCCTTCGGCGTTCATCGGGATACCCGATACGGAATCCGTGCTGAGCGTCCTGCCCGCACACAGGATGGTGCTGGAGGGCGAGGGTATGGTCGCGGTCAGATGCGCCGCAATCGGAAGTCTTACCGGCGCGATAACCTCCCTGATCATCGCCGTTCCTCTCTATCTGATGCTGGGGAACGGGTTGGGGGACTACCTGAACAGCATACTGATCGCCGTGCTCCTCATAGTGCTGGCACTTATGGTCTTGGAGGAATCTGGGATGTCGAGGCTGTATGCGCTGGCGATCATAATCGCATCGGGGGCGGCGGGACTTATCATCATGCTGGACGTCGTCCCGATGGAGAGCATGGCGGGCATGGAGCCGGAGACCATGTTCCCGCTGCTGACGGGACTCTTCGGCATCCCCTCGCTCCTGTGGCAGGGCGGTGCGGAGATCCCTCCGCAGTATGATGACGAGACCGTTCCCGTATCACCCTCGTACGGCGTTAAGGGCGTCCTGACAGGATGCGTGACGGGATGGTTCCCTGGGATAACATCCACCGCCGGTGCGATGATAGCCGGCCGCATATTCGGGAACGGTGACACGAGGGGATTCATCTCGATGGTGTCGTCCATAGGCACGGCATCGGCCATGTTCGCCTTCATCACCCTAAGTCTAACCGGGAAGGAGAGGTCGGGCACCATGTCCGCCATCAACAGCCTGGTGGAGGGGACGGACATATCCCTCGGCAGCGTGACGTTCACGTGCATCCTCGTATCCATGGGCATCGCCGCCGTGCTCGGATACATCATAACAGTATGGTCCGGGAAGAGGATGTGCACGTTCGTCCAGCGTCTGGACATGAACGTCTTCAACCGCGCCATACTGGTGCTGATGATAATCCTGACGATCGTCTTCTGCGGCTACTGGGGACTCGTGGTCCTCGCCGCATGCACACTGATCGGAATGGCACCGCTGGTGCTTGACATCCGCCGCATACATCTGACCGGATGCCTGATCGTCCCCGTCTTGCTGTTCAAGCTCGGACTGTTCTGATCATCTCTTCTTGTTCTTCTTACCGAGGGAGCGGATGTACTTCACGACGTCCTCGTCGGCATCGGTCCACTCGGGGGTGCAGTAGGTGCTCTTCAGCTCCTTGTACCATGCCGCCGCCTTCTCCATCCACGGCGCCATGTCCTCCTTGTCCTTGACGACCACGCAGGTGTTCTCGGGGGTGGGTACCCACTTCCCCGGCATGCGGTAGTCCTCCTCCTGGAGGAATCCCACCACGAAGGCGATCTTCTGAAGACCGGAAAGCTCCGCGTACAGCGAGGCCTGCATCATGTAGGAGTCGGGGACCTTGGTGAAACCGCCGTTCCCGTCGTCCCACTTGGAACGGTCGCTGGCGGTCTTGATCTCCAGTATGGCGGACCTCTTGGCGTTGCAGGTGATGTATCCGTCGACCATGCCGCCGAACATCTCGTTGGTGTGGAAATGATCGTACTGGCACTTCTCTGCGGGAGCGGGTTCCTCGACTCCCATGGCACCCTCCATGCCGAGCATTGGGGCGATCTCGGAGATGTGGGCGCGGGTCCACTTCCTGAGTATCGGTTCGATGGCGTTCCCGGCCTCGATGTACTTGTTGGACTTGTCGCCGGGATACAGTCCGGCGAGCTCGCACGCGACCTTGAAGGGCGTGGAGAACTCGCTCATTCCGAATATCGCTCCGATCCTGTGTCCAGTGATCTTCTTGAGCTTGGGGGTGTCGAAGTAGACGACATGCTCCTCCTCGTCGATCTCCACCAGATTCCTGCTTCCGTCGAATGCCATGCATCCCGTATGGCAGGCGCACTAAATCAAGCCTTGTACGCGCGGCGCTCGGCGGGGAGGATCTCCCTGATGGTCTTGCCGACGTTGATGAAGTGGTCGGCCACCCTCTCGGCGTTGGATGCCAGGGAGAGGTACTCCGCTCCGACGCTGGCGTTGCACTGGCCTACGGCCAGCCTCTGGATGTGGGCATCGGCCATCATGTCGGTGGCCACGTCGATGCTCTCCTCGATGTCGTAGGCCTCGTCCAGGAGCTCCAGGTCCACCTTGGTGTAGGCGGCCATGATCTTCTGGTAAAGGGATTCTATGAGATCCCTCACGTGCATGATCTCAGCCTTGGCGGCATCGGAGAACCCGTCCCCGCTGTTCACCAGCTTCTCGGCGTACTCCACGATGTTCTCCGAATAGTCCCCGATGCGCTCCAGGTCCGTGACGGAGTGGTACACCGTGGACAGATACACCGTGTCCTTGTCGCTGAGGTCCTTCTCCGTCAGCTTGACGAGATAGTGGACGATGTTCTCGTTCAGATAGTCGAGCTCGTTCTCGTTGGCCCTGAACTTGTCTATGGATGAAAGATCCTTGGTGCAGACCATGTGGCAGGCCAGATTGAAGTTCTCCATGGCTATGCGGGCCATGTTGACGATCTCGTTCTTCACCTGCTGGACGGCTATCGGGGGAGTCCTCAGCAGGTAGGAGTTGATGTAGTAGGTGTGGGGCTCGCTGTTGTCCGTGCTGGGCTCCTTGTCGTCGGGCAGGATGCGCATGACCACCTTGATGAGGCTGGCGGTCAGCGGGAGCATGATGATGACGGTGATGACGTTGAATATCGTGTGGAACATCGCGAGCTGGGTCTGCGGCGCTCCTGGGAACATGGTCTCGAACAGGCTTCCGTACGAGATGTCGAAGAATCCGAGGACGAATCCGGCGATGAGGAAAATCACCACTCCGGACACGTTAAAGAGTAGGTGTATGAGCGCCGTGCGCTTCGCGTTCTTCCCGCTGGTGAATCCAGCGAGGATGGCGACGATACATGATCCGATGTTGGATCCCATGGTGATGTAGATTCCCTGCTCCAGGTCTATGAGTCCGGTGACCACCATCGTGATCGCCACGGACGTGATGACCGACGAGCTCTGCACCAATGCGGTCAGGGCGGCGCCTATCAGCACCAGCAGGAGGATGTTCTCGATGCCGGCCAGGAAGTCCTTGACCGCCTCGTCCTGGGCGAACGACTCCATCGACGAGCTCATCAGTGTGAGTCCGACGAAGAGCATACCGAAACCCGCCAGGATACCACCGGTCTTCCTCGCCTTATCGTTCTTGCCGAACACGGAGATGAACGCACCTACGCCGGCCAGCGCGGCGAAGATCACGGCCATGGATATGGTGTCGCCGCCGAACATACCCAGCGCGACGATCTGCGCGGTGATGGTTGTACCTATGTTCGCACCGTAGATCATCGCGGCCGCCAGCGTGAGGGATACCATCCCCGCATTGACGAAACCTATGATCATGACGGTGGTGGCTCCCGAGCTCTGGATGGCCGCGGTGGTGACCGCTCCCAGCCCCACGCCGGCCAGCTTGTTGTCCGACGTCTTGGAGAAGAGCTTCTTGAGCCTGCTGCTGCTCAGGGATTCCAGGTTTGTGCTCATCATTGTGCAGGCAACGAGGAAAACACCTATTCCCGCCATGAGGGTCAGGATCGCCGTTGCCATCAGAGTGGAATCCATAGCGTGCGGGTGATTAGGTTATACTTATAATAAGATTGGTCGGGGTCCGCGGGGGACGGGACGAAAACCGGGGGAGTGTTTGGGTTGTCCCCTCTGAAAGAGGGGACGGGAGCGCTCAGAGCTGCTCCAGGTCGATGTCGGGGTGGAAGGACACGCTGTTGCTTCCGACCTCCTTCACCAGGTTCTTGGAGAGCATCCCGAGCTCCAGCCAAGCGGCCTCGAACACCGCGATGGGTGTGAGGCACGGGACGGACAGGGAAGCCCTGATGTCGGGGTCCACGACCTTGCTGCCCGCGAAGCTGACGACGTCGTTCATCGATATCTCCGTGAGCTTGCTGGCATAATCCTGAACGTGCTTGCAGTCCGATACGATCTTCACCCCGAGGTTCCCGTCGTCCTTCATCCAGACGGTGACCTTGTTGGTCTTGTGGCAAGTGTCCATGTGTGCAACTACTGTGTTGACCATTTCTATCCTCTGGGTAGGAAAACGGCTGGTACCGATATAAGGGTGACGATTTCACGGTCTCGGAACGGCATATCGTCCCGCGGAGGAAGTGTGGAGAATGGTTATGGTGGGCCCCCCCAGATTTGAACTGGAGTCACATGCACCCCAAGCATGAAGGATACCAAGCTACCCCAAGGGCCCGTTAAGCGGGGAAATGGGTTTTGATTTAAAAGGTTTATCCCAGAGGAGAGATCTCCTCTATGAGATTGGCGTGCGAGATGATCATTCTGCGGCAGCAGTATCTCTCGATACCGAGGTCATCGAGAACCTTCTGGGGGTTCTCTCCCATGTCCACGCGCTTCTTGAATTCGGGATATGCCGAACCAACGACCTTTCCGCATGTGAAGCATCTGACGGGTATGATCATATGATATCACCTTAACGGTACGACTTCTGTTTCTTCGCACGAGCGCCGGGTCCCAGCGGGTTCTTGGGGAGCTTCCTGCGGTCATCGTTGATGATGAGGGTCCTGTCGTATGCCTTGAACATAGACTCCAGTTCCTCGTCCTTGTAGAAGTCCACGAGTCCCCTGGCGATGGCGGTCCTGATGGCCGCTGCCTGGCCCATGACGCCTCCGCCCTGTACGTTGACGGAGATGTCGACCTTCGCTGCCTTGTCGGATGCAAGCTCAAGGGGCTCCTTGATCTTGATCCTTGCAAGCTCGGGTGTGTAGAGCTCGATCGGGATCTTGTTGACGGTGACCTTTCCGGTACCCTCTTTGACGACTGCCCTTGCGATGGCGGTCTTCCTCTTTCCACTTGTGTTAACGCAATCCATGGGTCTCACCATACCTTAGAACCCAGGAATTTGGCTACTGCTCCCAGGGTTGTGTACTTGCCGGTGATCTTCTTCATCGCCTGCTCCTCGACGGAGACCTCGGAATCGGCGAACTGCTTGGGGACTCCGACGTAGACGTGGAGTCTCCTGAACGCCTCTCTTCCGGAGGTGTTGTTCCACGGGATCATTCCCCTGACGGACCTCTTGAACAGAAGGTCTGCCCTGCGGGGGTAGAAGGGTCCCTTCCTGGACTTGCACTCTCCGCGGTCGAACCTGGCCTTGTAGTCTGCGAAGACCATTTCCTTCTCACCGGTGATGACGATGCTCTCGCTGTTGAGGACGACGATCTCCTCGCCGTCCATGATCCTCTCGGCAACGATGCTTGCGAGCCTTCCGAGGACCGCGTTCTTTCCATCAATGATTGTAACCATCCGAATCACCTCATAATCCTGACGTTGGAGCCCTTGGGGTTCTCCGCCATGAGGTCCTTGATAGTAAGAACCTTTCCGCCGGCTGCCTCGATTCCCTCGGCTGCTGCCGCGGAGAAAGCGTATGCTGCGACTGTGATCTTCTTCTCGATGCTGCCTGCCGCAAGGACCTTTCCGGGGATGACGATTACATCTCCGTCCTTTGCGTACCTGTCCAGTTTGCTGAGATTGGTCTCGGCCCAGTTCTTCCTGGGCTTCTCGAGCCTCTCAGCAATGTCTCGCCAGATGGCAGCGCCAGTGTCCCTCTCGGCCGCCTTGAGATCGTTGATCAGGGCGATCAGGGACAGGTCTGTTTTCCTCTGAATGTTCTTCATAGTACTGACTCTCCCGACATTGGGTGTCCCCGCCTAAGTGGAGGTTGTTTATAAAGGTATTGTTCCCCGCTCCCCGAACACACACGATATATTATCCCTTATAGCGGACCGAAGTTAAAAGGCCATAAATAGGGGTGGGTGCATGGGGGGTCGGAGACAACCATGATCAGATTCGGACCAGCAGGTATTCCGCTCTCATGCAAGGGACGCACGCTCAAGGACGGCATCGAGGACATCCACAACCTCAGCCTGACCGCCATCGAGGTACAGATGGTGCGCCCGAACGTAACCGAGGTCTACCCGGACGAGGACATCGTCGGAAAGACGATGAGCACCGTCGAGGACGTCATGGCCCTCGAGATCCTCAGGGACGACGAATCCATCACCGACCCCAACGAGCCCATAGAGGAGGACGACGTGCTCGTCTGCATGTCATCCACCATCGCCAACAACTTCGGCGAGCTCACGACCATCGGAACGATGGCGAAGAGGCTCGACGTGGCGGTCTCCATGCACACGCCCAACTACATCGACCTCGGTACGAACAGCCCGCTCACCGAGACCTGCATGAACGCCATCAGGCATGCCGGTCTTATGGTCAACGCCCTCCAGGGAGACGTCGTAGTCACCAATCTGGGTCTTTACGACGGCAGGATGTCCGAGGAGGAGATCGACGAGAACATCTTCAACAACCTCGCCGACATAGTCGACTGGTGGCTGGACACCGGCCTCAAGCCCAAGATCGGTATCGAGGTCACCGGACGCAAGGACGTCTTCGGAAGCCTGGATCAGATCCTGGACCTCTGCGACACATTCGACGGCACGGTCATCCCCGTGCTCAACTTCCCCCACTACCACTCACGCACCAACGGATCCCTGGTGGACGTCAGCGACTTCGAGAACGTCATCCAGCAGGTCCTGCCCTATAACAACGGCAAGCTCTACGCCCACTTCGCGGGGGTCGAGCACGCCGACGGCAACGAGCTCAGGCTCACCCCCATCAAGAAGGGCGACCTCAAGTTCGAGCTGCTCGGGGACTGCCTCGCGGAGAGCCGCCCCGAGGCGACCATCATCTCCTCGTCGCCCCTGCTGGAGCACGACGCGATGTACATGAGGATCATCTACGAGAGGATGGTCAACAAGAGGGTCGCCAAGAACCTCAGGGCGAGGAAGAAGAAGGAGATCGAGGCCGCCGCAGCTGCAGCAGCTGCCGCGGAGGTCGCGGAAGAGGAAGATTCCTCCGAAGAGTGACCATGGACTACAGGGAATCCGTAGGCTCGCTGATGGATGCCGTCCGCAAGGTGGCGGAGGGCGTACCCCAGAAGGATCTGGACGTTCTCATCGACAGCATCCTTGAAGGCGGGAAGATCTTCATCTACGGTTCGGGAAGGTCCGGTCTGGTCGGACAGTACTTCTCGGTCAGGTTGGTGCAGCTGGGAAGGGACGACGTCCACTTCGTGGGCGACATGACAACCCCGATCATCGGCAAGGGCGACGTGGTGATCCTCATATCCAACACCGGGGAGACCATGTCCGCGGTCCAGACCGCCAACATCGCGAGGCGCATGGGAGCGGACGTGATATGCGTCACATCGTCCCGCATGAGCAAGCTGGCACATGCATCTAACCACGTCATCGCCCTCAACACGAGGGTGGAGCACGACAGGAACATCGCGCCCCTCGGTACGCTCTTCGAGGATGCCGTCGTCCTCATGTTCGACGGCATGATACCTCTGCTCATGGAACGTCTCGGCGCCACCGAGGACGACATGCGCAAGAGGCATGCTATCTGGGTCTGATCACTGCACGATGACCATCTGCGCCTTCTCTGGTATCTCGGAATTGTCGAATACGGCGAACTCCCCGCGCAGAGGGTCTATGACCACGGCGAATCCCATCCCCTTGCCGAACACGGAATGCTGGGTGCTCACATCGGTATCGGACATGAAGCATCCGCATCCCAGATGAGAATGGTACCACCCTACGATGCGCTCCCCCTCGGACATACCGTCCACGCCGTCGATCAGCTCGGACATGCCCTCGGGATCGAACCTCACACCGTCGGAATCGGCTATCCTGTCGGAGGTTATCACGCGCTCGACCACCGCGTATTCCCCGGAATCGTCGCGGTAGGCCCTGCCTATCATCAGGCCCATGGTCTCCGAATCGCGCATGGCATCGTCGTCCGCGGCCTGTATCATGGTCTCCGCGGCGGATTCGGCGATGAAGAGACCGACCCCGCTGACGGACCTCCTGCGGAATTCCGGCTCCGCATCCTCGGAAGAGATCACCCGGACCATGTCAATCCGACCCGTACTCCACCCTGCCGCGGAACTTCGAATCGTGGTCGGCGAAGAACCTCGCCGCCTCCATGCAGGATTCCGTCCCGAACGGGCTCATGGGATTTGGATTGGAGACCAGGAAGCTCAGGCTCTTGAGGAAGGCCGGCAGGCGGGTGTTGAACTCCCATTCGTTCAGCATCTTGGTGCAGACGTAACCCCCGTCGGAGGGATCCATGATGTTGGGATGGAAGATCTGGGTCTTCCACCTGACCTCCGGTTTCTTGAAGCCGTAGTCCTCGGTCAGCACTATGTAGAAATCGTGCTCCGTGATGATCCTGTCGGCGGTCTCGTGGGCCATCACGTTGCTCATGTGCATGTCGATGCGTATCGGGAACTCGGCCTTCTCGGCATCGAACTCGAACTCGGAACCGAGGTACTCCTCGCAGTCCTTCAGTTCCCTGCCGATCCTCCTCAGCAGCACCGCCTTGGGGAGCCCCATCGGCACCCGCCTTCCGGATCCGGGATCAGCTCCAGGACATCCTCGTTGATGAGACCGATCTCCGATGCCGACTCCGAACCGCGCAGCAGCCTCTTCCCCTTCTTGAGGACGTAGGCGCCCTCCTTCAGCTTCCAGAACTCCGCTGCGGATTCGATGATGTCGCTTACGCTGTCGGACGGTTCTACCTCCACCCTGATGGTGGAGCCGTTCGTCAGGTTCTTCACGGTAATCTTCAATGACATTCCTTATTCCTCCGTGTGATTGGGACACTGGGGATCCCGGTCCAAATCCAGTGTGAACACCGTTCCGGCGGTGCCGTCGTAATACGTCACGCCTTCAACAGTTAAATCCTGTCTGTCCGAGGCTATCTTCATCGTCTCCCTGACCTCCATCGCGGCTATCACGGCCGTGGTGGTTATGTCGGATGCGGTATGGGGGACGAACACGGACGAGCTGCCGGTGCACGTGAACCTCCTCTCCAGCGCCTTGGCGTGGGAACGGTTGGATGCGCACTGGAGGCACGGTCCTCCCGGGAGGACGACCTGGAGCTTGCCCATCATTCCGTCCGTCGCACCGTCCACGTACGGTATCCCGAGACCGCAGGCGGTGGCGTTCAGATGCATCCTGGCGAGGATGTTGTCCAGGCATCCGACGATGATGTCGTAGTCCCAGGACTCCATGTCCTGTATCCTGCCGACGATCGGACGTATCTCCGCATCGGGATCCAGTTCGGATGCCCTCGATGCGACGATCTCGGACTTCATACCCGAATGTACGTCGGAATCCCTGAAGAAGAGGCACCTGCTCAGATTGGAGAGGACCACGTCGTCCATGTCGACGACGTCTATGTGCCTGAAACCGGAGAGGACCAGGTCCTTCACGACCTCGTTCCCCAGCGCCCCCGCACCGGCGACCAGCACCCTGCATGAGGCTATGCCGTCCATGTCGACCCATTCGATGCGCCTCTGACGGTCGTGCCTGTCGCGGTCCGATGCGCCCGCGGTTACGGTGTCCATGAAACGGAATCCCGATATGCGCATATAAGACCCTGCGGTGGCAGGATTATATAGCGAAAAGCAATCACGAGGGTATGGCCCTGAAACTGCCGGAACACTCCCATTGCGCCTACTGCGGGGACCCCATACCATTCGACAGGGCATACTGCAGCGAGGAATGCCTCGAGAAACACAAGAGGGAGACGCGCAGGACCAACATCAGGGACATAGCGTTCTACGTCACCGTCGGAGTAGCCCTCTGCGTGCTCGCGTTCAGGTTCATGTTCTGAGTGTCTGGCACATCCTGCGTACATCATGCACGCGAAGGATGTCCGCGCCCTTCTCCGCAGCCTTCAGGGATGCCGATACCGTGGCCTCGTCGCGGTCCTTTCCGGGATACATGACGGCGAGGAACCTCTTCCTGGAGAGTCCCGCGAGGACCGGCACACCGAGGTCGAGTTGGTCCAAGTGCTCCACGAGCTCGATGTTCTGCTCCATGGTCTTCCCGAACCCCACACCGGGATCGACGATTACGTTGTCCCTCCTTACGCCGGAGGATACCAGGGAATCGATGCGTTCCGACAGGAAACCCCTGACGGCGGGGATGACGGGGTCGGACATGCAGCCGTCATGGACGGTTGCGGGATCACCGGGCATGTGCATTATCACCACGGGGACATCCGTCTCGGCGGCGAGTTCCGCCATGCCGGGTGCGCGGAGGGCATTGACGTCGTTGATGATGTCGGCGCCCGCCGAGATGGCTGCGTACGCAACCTCTGTCTTCATCGTATCCACGGATATAGGGACGTCCGACGATTCCGATAGACGTTCTATCACGTGGATGAGACGGCGTATCTCCTCCTCCGCGGGAACGGGGGTGAAGCCGGGACGGGTGGATTCGGCGCCGATGTCGATGATCTCCGCACCGTCGTCGATCATGCTGAAGGCATGCCTGACGGCGGCCTCCGCATCAGCGAAGAGACCGCCGTCGGAGAATGAGTCGGGGGTGACGTTCAGTATCCCCATCACGAACGGATGCGGATGGGCGTCCCCCCTCCTGAGGTCCGAACCGCGCATGTTCAGAGCAGCTCGTCCACCAGTTCGACCAGGTCGACGATCCTCTTCTCGGAGCCGTCGAGACCGAACTGCAGGTTGCTGACGCAGAACGGACAGGTCGTGATGATGGTGTCGGCGAACTCCGCCTCGGAGAGACGGGTGGACGCGATCCTCTTGGAGTCCTCGGGGAATGCGGACCTCACCCCTCCTCCGCCTCCGCAGCAGTGCGCGAACTGGCGGTTGAACTCCATCTCCTTGAACTGGAGCTCGGGGATCTTGGCGATGACCTGTCTCGGAGGCTCGTAGACCCCGCAGTGCCTGCCGAGGTGGCAGGGGTCGTGGTACGTCGCCACGCCCTTCATGGGCTTGAGCTTGAGGTCCTGCTTGGCGAGGAACTCGGTGATGTGGAGGACCTCGAACGGCACGTCGACGTACTTGGGGTACTCCTTCTTGAACATCCTGTAGCAGCCGGCGCACGAGAGTACCAGCGTCTCGATCCCCAGGGACTTGATGGCCTCGACGTTCTTCTTCATCATCTCGGTAACGTCCTTCTGGGGCCATCCGACCCTCTGCATGACGGAACCGCAGCAGATCTCGTCGACGGTGGTGAAGTCCACCCCGAGCTTCTTCAGCACGGAGAGGGATGCGGCGGAGGTCTTCTTGCTCCTGTAGGTGGCGGTGCATCCTGCGAAGTATCCGACCTTGGCCTTCCTGGGTTTGATGCCGAGGGTGTCCACGACGGACTTCTCCTCGGCGTAGGGGTTGTTGTACTTCAGGATGTTCTCGACCATCTTCTTGTGCTTGGGGAGCATGTGGCCGTTCGCCACGAGGTCCGCGCGGCAGAGCTCGACGATGTCGACGATCTTGACCTTGGAGGGGCAGCGCCTCTCGCAGTCCGCGCAGGTGGTGCATGTGTACACGTTGTTGATGACCGACTCGTCGGCGGGTATCTCGCCGTTGAGCAGGCCGTAGGTCAGGACGATGCGTCCCCTCGAGAGGGCGGAGTCCCATCCAATCGCTTTGAACGAGGGGCAGACGCTCTTGCAGAAACCGCACATGGTGCAGACGTTGACCGCGTTCCTTACTTCTTCCAGACTGTCAGTTTTGAATGTCATTTACTCAACCCTCGGGATTGTTACGCTTCCGTCGGAGAGGATCAGTACCCTCGCCTCCGGGTTCTCTTCGAGCGCCTTCTTCACCGCCGCCTCCACGGAGGGGAACGGCGTGATGTTCGCCGAAGCTATGAGCTCGGGATCCAGGTCGGTGACCGCCCAGATGTCCGCCCAGACGGCGATCTCCGCCATCTTCGCGGCCTTGTGGTAGCCGAGCTTGTACTCTGATTTCAGGTTCTCCAGGACCTGCTTGGGGTCCTTGGACGAAGAGAGCTGCGTGAGGAAGGTGGCGTGTCCCACTCCCTCCCTGCACTTGGAGACCATGATAATCTTCCCGCCCTCCTTGAGCGCCCACTTGCCGTTGTCCAGCGCCTTCTGGGACTGGTAGAGGTCCACGTCCATCGGGTAGGGCGCCACGGAGATGACGACGTCCGCCTTCTCCGGGATCGGCACGACGAAGACCTTGTTGGCCCACTCGACCGCCTGGGCGAACGCCTTGTTGATGTCCCCCGAGGCGACCTTGTAGATGTTCTGGTGCCTGTCCAGCACCATCTGGATGGTGAAGATCTTCTTCCCCTTGACCTGCTCCAGCGCATCCATCATGTCCTCGTGGACGGGGTTGCCCTCGAGCACCAGGGACTGAGCCTCCTTGTTCATCGCGAGCTTGTGGTTGGTCTCGATGGTCCTGAACGAGGCCACTCCGGGCAGGAAGGACTTCCTCCCTCCGGTGTATCCGGCGAAGTAGTGCGGTTCGACGCTGGTGATTATGACGAGCCTGTCAGCGTCCACGGCGATCTTGTTGACCTCCATGGGGGTCCCGCTCTTGGCGTCGCCGAGGTATACGCACTCGGATTTCTTCGCGTCGTGGGCGATGATGCGGTCCTTGAGCTCCTGGTAGTGGGAGCCGAAGACGTTGTTGTACTCCTCCTCGGTCATGTCCCTGTGGGTACCGGTGGCGATGAGGTATCTGGCCTTCCTGAGGTCCATCCTCTTAGCCAGCGCGTCCAGGACCTTCGCGGTGGGCGTCGGCCTGGTACCGTCGTTGACGATGAAAACAATGTCCTCCCCTCCCTCGAGGAACTTGTCGAGGGACTCACTGCCGATGGGGGCGTCGATGGACGCTCCGATGATCTCGTCGGGGGCACCTATCTCCACATCGTTGGGGCTGAACGTTCCGATGTAGTTCCTGTCGGGGATCTCGACTCTCTGGACCCCGTCTCTTCCGTACCTTATGTCTGCGAACATGATTTGGACCAGCCCGAACAACCCGATGACGGTATATAAGGTTTTGATACGCGCGCATCCGACAGATTATAAACGGGGATGCGGTTAGACCGTTGGATGCCGACATTCGAGGAAGTGGGCGAGAGGGCTCTGGTCGGGATGATCAGAGGCATCGTTGCGAGGGAGGGCTGTCCGGACGGTCTGGACGATGACGCAGCAGTGCTGCCCATGCCCTCTGGCGACGTCGTGGTGTGCACGGACTCGCTCACGTTCGACCGCCACATGCCCGAGGGCATGACCTACGAGCAGTTCGGATGGATGTGCGGAGCCGCCAACGTCAGCGACCTCGCCAGCATGGGCGCGAGACCCACGGGATTATTGGCGTCCATGAATGTGCCAGTATCGATGGATGTGGCGGATATCTGCGACATCATGAGCGGCATAGACCAGTGCGCGGAGTTCGCGGGGACGTACGTCGTGGGAGGCGACACGAAACCCGGCAACGGGACGGTCGCCGTGACGGCCATAGGTTCCATGGAGGGACGCAGGCCGATGACCCGTAGCGGAGCGAGGACCGGGGACGTCATAGCCGTCACGGGACCGCTCGGAGGTCCGGCCGCGGGATTCCATGCGGTCGCGAACGGGATAGAGCTGAAGGAGTCCGTCGACTGCCTGATGGAGCCCATACCCCGCGTGGAGGAGGGCATAGCCCTGGCGGAATCCGGATTGGTGACGTCGTGCATGGACCTCTCCGACGGACTGTCCACATGCGTCAACACCCTCTGCAGGGCCAGCAGGGTGGGCGCGATCATAGAATGGGACCTGCTCCCGATGGAGGAGGGGGTCCGCGTGATAAACAAGACCCTGGGGATATCGGAGAAGGACATGGTCATGGACTGGGGCGGAGAGTACGAGCTCCTGTTCACGTTCGACAGGAGGGATATCGACGCCATGACCGACACGGGCGTGGACTTCCACATCATCGGATTGGTCACGGACAATGACTGCCTGCTCCACAGGGACGAGAAGTACGAGGTGATCGGCGATGGGCGCTATTAGTCCCGTGTCCATCGAGGCCAGATATTACACCAGGGACGGCGACGCATACATATGCCGGCTGTGCCCCCACGGCTGCAGGATCCCCGTGGGCGGCACCGGCAGGTGCGGGACCCGCAGGGGCGAGAAAGACTACCTCGAGGCCAACACCTACGGCAGGGTGTCGTCCATCGGCTACGACCCGGTGGAGAAGAAGCCGCTGTACCACTTCCACCCCAAGGAGAAGACGTTCTCCGTCGGGAGCATAGGGTGCAACATGCGCTGCAGGCACTGCCAGAACTACGCCATATCGCAGTCGTTCTCCGGCAAGAAGAGGAGCACCTACAAGTCCCCCGAGAGCATCGTCGAGATGTGCCGCAGCGACGGCATGGATATCATAGCGTTCACGTATAATGAGCCCACCACGTGGATGGAGTACATCCTCGACGTGAGGAAGCTGGCGCCGGAGATGAAGATCATACTGGTGACCAACGGGCTGGTGAACGAGGAACCGCTGAGGGACCTCATCGGCGCGGCGGATGCCTTCAACATCGACGTGAAGGGATTCACCGACGAGTTCTACGTCAACATATGCGGCGCGCACCTGAAGGACGTGCTGAGGACGGTCAAGACGGTGTTCGATTCCGGAAGACATCTGGAGCTCACGTATCTGATAATCCCGGGTCACAACGACAGCGAGAAGGAGATCGGGGAGTTCTGCGACTGGGTGCTGAGCGAGCTGTCGGCCGACGTCCCGCTGCATTTCACCAGGTTCCATCCGGACAACGAGATGGATGACGTGCCGTGGACCCCCGAGTCCACTTTGGAATGGGCGAGGGACACCGCCATGTCGAAGGGTCTGCATTACGTGTACATAGGCAACCTGATGACCGAGAACGGCAGCGATACGATATGCCCCCAATGCGGGAGCGCAGTGGTCACGAGACTCGGGTACCTGGTGGACACCGACGGCCTCGACGGCACCAGATGCAGGAAGTGCGGCGCGCAGCTCCCGTTCGTCAGATGAGCAGGAACAGGGGGTTGCCCAGCAGTATGATCGCCGCATAGGCGACCGTTATCGGGATCAGGAACGGGATTATCGGCGTGACCCACACCTTCGTCCTCCCGGCGGCACGCAGCCTCCGGTAGACGTCGGGGTCCTCGGTGCCCGACATGCACACTGTCACCTCGTTCCCGAACGCGTCCTCCATCGGCCACACGTGGGAACGTTCGGCCCTGTCGATGTCCATCCTGAAGCCCGCCATCATCAATGGGAATTCGGTGTCGTGTCTTACGATATTCGTAATCATGTAGGGTATCACCAATAGCACCGAGAGGATGGCCGCGAGCATGAAGACGGCGAACGCGGGGACCAGGAACAGGGGTATCGAACCGCCCGGGATCCCGATCAGCGGGAGGTCCCCGAACACGGGGTAGGACGGGTACAGGAACGCTATCGCTATGACGGCCTTGGCGTCCGCTCCGCCCTTCACCACTCCGCTGTAATAGAAGGTGTTCATCACGAGGTACATCACGGGCATGGAGACGTACGCCCACAGCAGGTCCGTATCGCGCAGAGAGAAGGCGGATATCACGGCGGTAGCGATGATCGACATGTATAGTGCCAGATCTATGCGGGCATCGGTGTCGCGGTCCCACAGGAGATCCACGGCCATGAGGACCATGGAGACCACGGACAGATAGGCGGGGGCGGGGACGCCGGCATCGTGGAGCCTCAGGGCGAAAAGGATCCCTCCCATCGCCATCAGCACCGCCCAATGGATGTCGGCGGCCTCCCTGCGGCGCCAATCGGAGACGGATGCGGACAGCAGCACCGCCAATGCGACCAGGGACACCGCCAATTGGTCTTCCATGATAGGGTATCGGACAGGTCGTTTTTATACGTTGACGACCCGTCCCGGGACCCTTCGGTCTCCGCAGCCGAATCTTAGGTTATTCGCAAGAGTTCTACGTTTTTCGCATCCATTATATAGTATAGGAGTAATGCAGGCGTATAGTTACGAAAATCACAGCAAGGTGAATGAATGGTAGACAATCTCGATAAAAACATCATGTCGATTCTGAAGAAGGACTCAAGATGTCCTTTCGTAGAGATCGCGGACATGCTCGGGGTCTCCGAGGGGACCATCAGGAGCAGGGTCCACAAGATGGTGGATGACGGAGTCATCTGCGGATTCACGATCAAGACCAGCTCGAAGAACGTCAAGGCGGTGGTCGAGATAAGGATCGACGTGAACACCGACACGGAAGAGATAGCCAACGAGCTGTCCGGATACGAAGGTATAATAGAGGTCTTCGAGGTGACTGGTGACCAGGACATACTGGCCATCATCGATGTGGAGTCGTCTCAGCACCTCAACGAGATCATCGAGAAGGTCAGACGCAACGACAACATCCTCAGCACCCGTACGCGTCTCGTGCTGAAGGAGCACTTCGGAGAGAATTGAAATGTTCGAGGGAACAGCAACAGCACTCATCACGCCCTTCAAGAAGGACGGGTCCGTGGACGAGGAGGGTCTCAGGAGACTCGTCGACTTCCAGGAGGAGAACGGGGTCACCACACTCGTGCCCTGCGGATCCACCGGGGAATCGGCAACGCTCAGCCACGAGGAGCACATCAGGGTCATAAGCATAGTCATCGACCAGGCCAAGAAGGCGAGGGTCCTCGCGGGCGCGGGAAGCAACTGCACGTCCGAGGCGCTCATGCTCAGCAAGACCGCGGCCGATCTGGGAGCGGACGGTATCCTGTCCATCTCCCCGTACTACAACAAGCCCACGCAGGAGGGCATCTACCAGCACTTCAAGGCGATCGCGGAATGCATCGACATCCCCCTCGTCCTGTACAACGTGCCCGGAAGGACCGGGTCCAACATGCTCCCCTCCACCACCCTCAGGCTGGCGGAGATCGACAACATCGTCGCCATCAAGGAAGCCAGCGGGAACATGAACCAGATCCAGACCATCATCGGCAACAAGCCCAAGGACTTCGAGGTCCTGTCGGGTGACGACGGACTGACGTTCCCCATGATCGCCCTCGGAGCGGTCGGCGTGATCTCCGTCGCAGCCAACTGCGTGCCCAGGACCATCACCAAGATGGTGGACCTCTGCCTCAAGGAGAAGTTCATCGACGCGTCCGCACTGCACTACAAGCTCATGCCCCTGTTCGCGGACCTGTTCATCGAGTCCAACCCCATCCCGATCAAGTATGTGATGAAGAGGCTCGGTTACGGCAACGGTCTGCCCAGGCTCCCCCTCACCGAGCTCTCGGAGCTCAACAAGGTCCACCTCGACGAGACGATCGAGAAGCTGGGACTCATCTGATAAGAAGGCGAGGATGATGATCACTGTAAAGAAGTTCGGCGGTACCAGCGTAGGCTCCGTCGAGGCTCTGAAGAGAGCCGCCAACATCATACTTGCGGGCAAGGACAGCACCGTCGTGGTGGTGTCCGCCATGTCCGGCATAACGAACTTCCTCGTGGGGGCCATGGATGACAGCGCTGCCGTCGACTCCGAGGTGTTCGACAAGTTCGAGGCCAGGCACATGGAGGTCGCCAAGGCCCTCTTCAAGGGGGAGAGGATGGAGAAGTTCAGGAAGGACTTCGATGTCAGGTTCGAGGCCTTCAAGAAGGTCTACTCGTCGAGGAACAAACAGGACGACCCCTACTTCAAGGACAACATCTCGTCGCAGGGAGAGAGGTTCTCCAGCCTCGTGCTGGCTCATCTGCTCTGCGACATGGGTGCGGACTCCGTCGCACTCACGTCGGAGGAGGCCGGGGTGTATGCCGTGGGCAAACCCCTGTCCGGTTCGTGCGACCTGTACAAGACCGCCATGGGCATGGATATCAACGTCAAGCCCCTGCTGGCGCGCGGATGCATCCCGATCATAACGGGATTCTACGGCGTCAACGAATCAGGGAAGCCCCTCACCTTCGGAAGGGGAGGTTCCGATTACGCCGCTGCGGCCGTCGGCAACGCCCTCGATGCGGACTGCGTCGAGATCTGGACGGACGTCAACGGATTCATGAGCGCCGACCCCAGGATCGTGCCCGATGCGATATCCATAGACGAGATGAACTTCAGCGAGGCCGCCGAGCTCGCGTACTTCGGAGCCAAGGTCCTCCACCCCAAGACCATCGAACCCGCCAGGGCCAAGCAGATCACCGTCAAGATCCTCAACTCCTTCCACCCCGACCACCCCGGTACCACCATCAGGTCGCTGAGGAAGAGGAGCGGTTCGCTGGTGAAGAGCGTCACCATGAAGAACGACCTCTCGGTCATCACCATCAGATCGGGGGAGCTGGCCTACAACCCCAGCATGGTCGCCAGGATCGTGGACAACCTCGGACGCCACGACGTGTCCGTGTACGGGATATCCACGTCGCTCTCCACGCTGGCCTTCATCATCCAGAACGGCGACGTCCCCCGCATCATCGGCGAGCTCAAGCTGATGAGGGACGAGCCCATAGAGGGCATAGACATCAAGAGCAACGTCGCCCTGATCTGCGTGGTCGGGGACGACCTCCTCGACAAGTGCGGATTCTCGGGCGACATCTTCGGCGCCGTGAAGGAAGCGAACGCCAACGTGGAGATGATCTCCGAAGGAGCGTCAGACGTGTCCCTGAACTTCGTCGTGCCGGCCGAGAGCGCCACCGACGTCATCAAGATACTGCACAGGAAGTTCGTGAAGAAGGTGGACGCGTGAGGGACTACGAGAACAACAAGGGAACCATGATGATCGGCGGCGTCTCCACGGTGGAGATCGCCGACAGGTTCGGCACCCCCGTGTACGTGACCGACGAGCAGATCCTCAGGCAGAACTACAGGGCGATACACGACGCGTTCGCGAAGCACATGGACACCGAGATCCACTACGCATGCAAGGCGAACACCAATCTGGCTATTCTGAGCATCCTCAACCAGGAGGGCAGCCACATCGACGCCGTCTCCATCGGAGAGGTGCTCACCTGCCTCAAGGCGGGATTCCCCGCGGAGAGGATCATGTACACCGGCGTGAACGTCAGCGACGCCGAGCTCAAGGCGCTCGTGGCCACCGGATGCAGGATCAACGTCGATTCCCAGTCCGAACTGGAGAGGCTCGCCAAGATAAAGACGGACATGCCCATCTCGTTCAGGATCACCCCCGGGGTGGCATCCGGACACAGCGCCAAGGTCATGACCGGAGGGAAAGGGGCGAAATTCGGCATACCCTATGACAAGGTCATAGAGACGTACGCCAGGGCCAAGGAGCTGGGATTCGATGTCAAGGGGATACACGCCCACACCGGTTCCGGCGGACTGACCACCGAACCCTTCAGCCAGGTCGTGGACGTGCTCTGCGGGCTCGTCAACAGGATAAAGGACGAGACCGGCATCCAGCTGGAGTTCCTGGACTTCGGCGGAGGGATAGGCGTCCCGTACAAACCGCAGGACCCCGAGTGCGACCTCGACGAGCTCGCCTTCGAGATCTGCGACACCATCAAGGACGAGACCGAGATCAGGACGGTCGCCCTCGAACCGGGAAGGTACATCGTCTGCGATTCAACCATCCTGCTCACCAGGGTCAACGACGTCAAGGACGCCGGACCCAAGAAGTACGTCGGGGTGGACGCGGGATTCAACACCCTCATCAGACCCGCCATGTACGACTCCTACCACTACGTCGCGCTGGCCAACAAGTTCAACAAGGCATGCACCGCGAAGTACGAGGTCGTCGGACCCATCTGCGAGTCCGGCGACTACATCGCCCACGAGCGCGTGCTCCCCGACCCGGAGGAGGGCGACATCGTCGCCGTCTACTGCGCGGGAGCCTACGGATTCTCCATGTCCAGCCCCTACAACTCCAGGCCCAGGTGCGCCGAGGTCCTCGTCAACGAGGGCAAGGCGGAACTCATCAGGGAACCGGAGGAGATCGAGGACCTCTGGAGGCACCAGATAATACCCGAGAGGCTCACCAGATGACGCAGTTCTGGAAGTACCACGGCATCGGGAACGACTTCATCGTCTTCGACGGCACGAAAGGGGACCCGGGATTCACCCCCGAGCAGATCGCCTTCATGTGCGACCGTAACTTCGGCATCGGGTCCGACGGTGTCATCTACGTCAACCCCGGAATCGACGGCAGCGACGTCACCATGCGCATATTCAACACCGACGGCACGGAGCCCGAGATGTGCGGCAACGGCATCAGGTGCGTTGCCAAATTCGCATACGACATGGGCATCGTGAAGAAGAGGGACTTCGTCATCCACACCGGCAGAGGCAACCTGCTGGCACAGTGCACGTGCGGTCCCGACGGGAAGGTGTCGAGCGTCAAGATCGACATGGGCGCGCCCATACTCGAACCCTCGCTCGTGCCCGTCGCCGGCGACGGAGACAGGTTCATCGACCGTCCGATCACCGCCGAAGGGATCGATCTGAAGGTGAACGCCGTATCGATGGGCAACCCCCACTGCGTCACATTCGACCCGCTCACCGACGGGCAGATCGATAAATTGGGACCGTACCTCGAGGCCAACAGGGACCTCTTCCCCCGCAAGGCGAACGTGGAGTTCGCCAGGGTCGAGGACGGGAAAATAGACATCAGGGTGTTCGAGAGAGGTGTCGGATGGACCCTCGCCTGCGGTACCGGCGCATGCGCCACCGCCACCGCGGCGGCCATCAACGGGCTGGTACCTTTCGACGTGCCGGTGCAGGTGCACCTCCCCGGCGGATACCTGAAGATAACCGTCGACAGCAAACTCGAACACGTTTACATGGACGGACCGTCGGAGTTCGTCTACACAGGAAACATAGAACTTTAAGGTGGATACAATGAACTACGAATTCTCAGAGAGACTGCAGAAACTCCCCCCTTACCTCTTCGTCAGGATCGAACAGATGATCGCGGAGAAGAGGAAGCAGGGGGTCGACATCATCGACTTCGGCATCGGGGACCCCGACCTGCCCACCCCCCAGCCCATCGTGGACACGCTGTGCCAGGAAGCGGGCAGACCCGGGAACCAGAACTACTCCTCCTCCCAGGGGGAGAAGAGCCTCAGGGACGCCATCGCCAAGTGGTACGGCGTCAGGTTCGGCGTCGAGGTGGACCCGGACACCGAGGTGTGCGTCACCTTGGGATCCAAGGAGGCGATCTTCAACATCTCGCAGGCCTTCGTAAACTGCGGCGAGACCATCGTCGCGCCCAGCCCCGGATACCCCGTGTACTCGGGAGCGTCCACCCTCTTCAACGAGGCGAAATGCGTGCAGGTCCCCCTCCAGGAGAAGAAGGGATGGCTGCTGGATGTGGACGACTGCCCCAAGGGAGCGAAGATGCTCTACGCCAACTACCCCAACAACCCCACCGGGGCCACCTGCGACGTCGCCTACCTGAAGAAGGTCCAGGACTGGTGCAGAGATAACAATACAATATTCTGCTACGACAACGCCTACTCCGAGATGTGCTTCGACGGCTACATGGCGCCCTCCGCGCTCCAGGCCGGGAAGGACTGCATCGAGTTCGGTTCGTTCTCCAAGACGTTCAACATGACCGGCTGGAGGCTGGGATACGCCGTCGGAAACAAAGATCTCATCGCCGGACTGAAGAAGTGCAAGGGACAGATCGATTCCGGAGCGCCCATCTTCGTCCAGAAGGCGGGGATCACCGGTCTTGAGCTGTACAAGGAGTCCGGCAAGCTCCCGGAGATCATCCAGAGGAACATGGAGGTGTACTCCGAGAGGAGGTCCGTCCTCGTCGAGGGACTCAGGAAGCTCGGTCTGGAGGTAGTGATGCCCAAGGCCACGTTCTACGTCTGGGCGAAGACCGGCATGGGCTCGGCGGAGTTCGCCGAGAAGATGCTGGACGTCGGAGTGGTCTGCACGCCCGGTACCGGATTCGGACCCACCGTCGACGGATTCGTCAGGTTCGCGGTCACCAAGCCCGTGGACAGGATCAGGGAAGCGCTCTCCCGCATGGAGAAGCTCTTCTGAAACCCCAAAGGGTGTCCGCCCCTTTCTCCGGGGCGGCACCCCTTATGCCATCCTGTAGGTCGGATTCGGCTTACCGGGTGCGAAGCACTCCTCGAATGTGCTTCCGAAGGTGTGGATGCCGTTCTCCCCGAGGACCTTCCCGACAGATTCGGAGACGGCCTCCCTGAGGGCCCCGGGATCCGATGCTATGCGCGCATTCAGGTTCATCTGGATCTTCCCGTTCAAGGTGCCGGAGCCGTACGTACCGCCCACCGAGACGTCGCCGCCGATCAGCGACACCTTGACGTGTCCGCCGTCCCATGTGAACGCCACCTTGGCGTGCGCCACGGAGGATGCGGGATACTTCGAACCTATGTCCCTCAGCAGTGAGGAGGCGAGGTCGCAGGCGTCGATGTCCCCGGCATCGAACTCGAAGACGCCGTTGTACCATCCCAGCTCCGCCTCGGCATCGGCGTACTTGGCATAATCCACGTCCACCGGTCTTCTGGCCGTCTCCTCCGTACCGTCTATGATATCCACTATCTCGTCGAAGCCCTCGCCAGTGACAGCGGAATACCTTATCACCTTCGCCGTCGGATTGATCCCCCTGAGCTCCGTCATGAACCTGTCCGCATCCTCCGGACCCAACAGGTCGGTCTTGCTGAGGACGATGTACTCCGCCTCCGCGACCTGATGATGCCTGAGGTATCCTCCGAGGGTCACCGCATCCAGCACCCCGTCGAACATCCTCGCGCCGTCCACCATCACGATGAGCGGAGCGACGGAGAACCTGTCCGCATGGTACGTCCTCAGCGGCATCATGAGCGTGGCGACGAGGTCCGTGCAGCTACCGACCGGTTCTGCGAGGATGTACTCCGCCCCTCCGTCCCCGGAGAGCTTCTCCAGGTTCTCGAACAGTTTGGGGAAGTTGCAGCAGAAGCAGCTTCCCGTGACCTCCTCCACATTGAATCCGTGCAGCTTCGCGAACTCGGTATCTATCAGGAACCTCCCCTGATCGTTCGTCACGACGCCGACCCTTCTCCCTTCATCCGCATATCTCTGTGCCAATCTGTTGATGAGGGTGGTCTTTCCGGCACCCAGGAAGCCTCCGATCAGTTGCAAACGTGTGCGTGCTGGCATATGTCTACCTACTCCTAGTGGATATCTGATCGTGGATATAATTTATTAGCGATTCGCTATGAAATTACAGATCCCGAAACGGGACGGTCGTAATAACCTTTTTAAGACCGCTGACGGTAACTGCGGGCATGAGAGGGAGATATCTCGTCCCGATACTCCCGGGACTGTGGCTGCTCATCAACGTCCTGCTGTTCCTCACCAGGGCGCACGACAGGGCATCCATGATTTTCTTCGGGCTGATGGTGCTGGTGGCAGCATTGGCCTTCCTCTACCTCTCGATCCTGGCGTATGCGCCAAGGTTCCTGTACAGGATGAACAAGGGCTCCCGCTGCCCCAACTGCTACGCCAAACTGAAGGCAGACACAGGTTTTTGTCCGAGGTGCGGCGCGGTGGTGGAAGGTCCGAAGGACTCGTACATGTCACGCTGCGCCAAGTGCGGAGGGGACGTAGACCCAGACAGGGATTTCTGTCCCCACTGCGGGTCGATGCTGAAGAAATGAGTAAGGGTGCGTGAGCACCCGTTTCAGAGGTTCTTGTAGGAGTACCTGAGCGCCTCTACGACGGGCAGGGGCTCCCCGAGGAGGAATGTCTCCAACGCCCCTCCTCCGGTGGACACGTACGAGAACCTGTCCGAGAAGTCGAACTTGTCGGCGGCTCCGACGGTGTGTCCGCCTCCGATGACGGACTGTCCCCTGGACTCGATCATCGCGCCCATTAGCTCGTATGTACCCTTTCCAAAGCCCTCCTTCTCGTACATACCGGCGGGACCGGACATGAACGATGTCCTGGACGCCATGATGACCTTGCAGAACTTCTCGATGGATGCGTCTCCGATGTCCAGTGCGGGCTCCGCGCTGGGCAGGTCGCCGATGTTGACGGATACGCGTTTCCCGTCCCTCTCCACCGCGACGTCCACGGGCAGCAGCACGCGCTGTCCGTACTTCGCCATGATGTCTTTCGCCGCCTGGAGGTTCTCGGGCGTGAGCTCCTCCTGGAGGACGGCCTTGGATGCCTCACCGATGTCAACTCCGCGTGCCAGCAGGAACGCGTTGCCCGCCAGTCCCACGAGTATCACGGAGTCGGCCATGCCGCTTCCGAGGACGTGGTCGATCATTCCCGAGGCGTCGCCGAACTTGGCCCCTCCGAGGATGAAGACGGACGGCCTCCTGGGCTCGTCGAACACCGCGCTGAGCGCGTACAGCTCCTTGGCCATCAGCCTTCCGGATGCGGAAGGCACCTTGAGCGAGAATCCGACCAGCGAGCACTGCGACCTGTGGGCCGCACCGAACGCGTCGCATACGTAATAATCGATGAGAGGTGCGAGGGTCTCGACCAGCTCCGCCTCCGCATGTCCGAACATGTCGAGCTTGGCGGTCTCCGAATCGATGGACCTCACGTTGCCGAGGAGAAGGACCTCTCCTGACTTCAGCTCCCTGATCGCCTTCTTGGCCTCTTCGCCCATGACGTCGTCGACGTACTTCACCGGGTAGTTGAGGTGCTTGGCGAGCCTCTCCGAGTGCTGCTCGAGGGAGGTGAAGTCCCACTTGCCCTTCCTGCTCTGGTGTGCCAGTATGACGAGCTTGGCCTGCTTCCCGATGAGCTCCCTGATCGTGGGGATGACCCTCCTGATCCTGGAGTCGTTGATGATCTTGAGCGTGGCCTTGTCGAGAGGACAGTTGATGTCGACCCTCAGCAGGACGGTCTTGTCCTTGAAGTTGAAGTCCTCGAGCGTGTGGAAGTCCTTCATTCGATTACCTTCAGATTCCCATTGCCTTGTTGGTCTTCGCGATGGATGCGGCGGCATCCTTCTCGAGCTTGCACATGGACCTGATGCAGTCCACGTTCTCGGGGATGACGTCCGATTCCTGGTTGACGGCCTGGTAGTAGTACAGGGTGTTGCCGACGACCTTGATGCCGTCCTCCCAGACGACGATCTCGAACATGTCGCCGCGGGTCCTTCCGAGCTCCCTCGCAAGATCCATGATCTGGGCGGTGGACTTGATGCCCTCCTTGCTCTTGACCAGCTTTACGCGGGGACAGGATCTGATGACCTCCTTGACCTGCTCGGTGGTGACCTCGCTTCCCAGCTCCGCGACGATGGTGTGCACGTGCATGAGGGTGGTGGGGACCTTGACGGCCATGGTGTTGATGCTCAGCCAGGGCATGATGCTCTGCACATCGGGTCCGTGGTGGGTAGGAAGCTTGACGGAAGGCTCGATGGCGTTGATGGGCCCGTTCTTGCTGTCGTTGGGGTCGGCGGACCTCCTGATGAGCGTGACGTAGGCGTTCTTGATCTTGAAGTTCTTGTCGATGTTGAACAGGGTCCTGAGGAGACCGGTGGTGTTGCACGATACGACACGGGAGAACTGTGCCCCCCACGACTCGGAGTAGTTGGCGGTGGCGTTGAACGATATCCCGGTGAGGCTGTGGTCCTCGCCTCCCTGCCAGATTGCCTTCTTCCCTGCGGCGGCGTACTTGGCCTTGTACTCCTCGGCCAGCTTGCCGGGCGTGCAGTCCACGATGATGTCCGCGGCCTTGATCATGTCGTCGACGGTACCCGCTACCGGGATCCCCGCATCCTTGAAAGCGTCCATGCTCTCCGCGGGAACGTAGACGGGATATCCCTGACGGACCGCATCCCTCGCCTCGTAAGTGGGGCGGGTCTTGGTTATTCCGATAATCTCCATGTCGTCCTGCTGGTTGACGGCCGTAGCGACCCTCTTTCCGATCGTTCCGTATCCGTTGATTCCTACCTTGACCTTCATCAGGTTTCACCTTACCCATCTGTATGCGCCCCTCTTAAAATAAGGTTGTGGGTGGAACCTCGGAATATCCAACGGATTGCTCTGGTATGCGGCATCGTCCGGTCACCTATCCGTATGGCGTCCAGAGGGATCGAACGGCACGGATTGGCGCCGTTATTACAATATTCGTAATAATTTTACGAAATTCGATTTAGTTCATATAAACGATTATCATAAAAAGTAGTGATGAATATCCTAAATCGTTTATTGTTTTTGAACATAACCGTTTCTACTTAAATAGCTGTACGAAGTCGCAGAAAACATGAACACTAAAGTAGCAGCGATAGCCGTTGTTGCCGTGCTTCTCGTGGCAGCAGGTGGCGGTGCAGCATTCTTCCTGATGAAGGACAAAAAGGATGATGACAAAAAATCACTGGACGGAATGTATGTGAATATCGGCAAGACAGATACTCTCGCCGTGTATAATGTAAGCAAAACAAATTCCGCACCAGCTACAGCCAATGCGATAGGAATTCTAGGCGACAATGATAGTACATCGGATGTTATCAAATCCCTGTACAAGAAAAATGCGAACGGTCAGTTCGAACCGGTAAAATTCTTCAAATCAAAAGAAGCGATGGATAGCGGGGATAACACCGAAGTGACATGGCTGGAGAGGGATTACAGCCTGTCTTTCATGGAATACTGCGAAGGAATCCTGCACATACAATACGGAGATTGGTTCTCTGACAATGGGACCTACCGCATCAACAACATCCTCGAATACTTCATTGACACCGAAACGGGGAAAATCTACGAGGTCGCCAATGGGGACATTGTATGGAACAATCATTCGTATGGAATTAAAAACAGCGTCCCGTTCGGCAAGAGATATGCATACATCGGAGAATACAACGGTGAGAAGCTGTTTTACAGGGATAGGACCAACACCACCAATGATAAACCGGCGATTTGCAGCATCAAGATCGTCAATGACGTACTGACTATCACGGAACTCATCAACGGGGAACAATTCAGTAACCTGAATAATGAGGTAATTGCCTGTAAGAATAACGCTCTCATCTTTTGTGATGACTTCACCAACGGCAGTTCTAACTACACCAGATACGTCAGATTTGCAGATGGGACCATGTACCCTTATGCAGACAGTTATGAAATCTGTGATGGGTACCTGTGCAATTCCGTTACATATAACGCATACGGAATACCCACTGCATACGAGAAATTCACCACTGGTAAAAATGCCACGGAGGTCGTTAATCTCTCAGCTGAGGATTCGTTCAGAATCGCAGGAGAGGATAAAGGGAATCAATTATACAGGTACACTGAAGGGAACGATAACGTAATTATCACACTGAAAAATGAGCACACCCTCACCAAAACAGTGATAAAGAGCGACCTCACATCGACAGTTCAAGACATGGATATCGGACACAATATAGCCACTAACGCACTATACAGCCCGGTATGTAAGTCGGTAGAGGGGATACTCTACCTTGGCCATGGGAATACGAGTGATACTCATGTTGGATGGTATGACTACAACGTTGTCCTTAGCGGTAAATATCTGTATTTTGTGGATTCCACGACGCTGTACAGATACGACATGACCGATGGTACGTGCACCGAGCAGATGAACGGCGTCACCAGAATCGATGATGTGTACTCCAAGGACGGAACCGTCTTCGTCAAAGGACTTTCCGTCACGGGTGGCCTGTACTATG
>JAEEGK010002909.1_pt1 | contig 42877 bp, 29 predicted proteins | sample 8958771 | NCBI WGS metagenome assembly JAEEGK01 (sample SAMN16246547, study PRJNA631951) | gut metagenome | biome: gut microbiome; feature: rumen; material: SC-attached | host: Bos | place: Iran: Karaj | collected 2018-10
TGCGCTTTCACGTTTAGGTTATCTCGGCGATGCAGCTATAAGTATTGCAGCAATTGTGGGAGCTTTGGCCATATTGTCACTTATCCTATGGGTATCACAAAAGGTAAACGGCAATGTCACTCTGCTGATAATCGGTGTAATGATAGGTTATCTTGCAAATGCCATTATCGGTGTGATGAAATTTCTTTCACCAGAAGAAGACGTTAAGGCATTCGTTGTATGGGGATTAGGGTCATTTTCTAGAGTTTCTGGCGATGAAATGATGCTTTTTATCATACAAATGTGTATCTTACTACCTTTAGCTTGTTTACTGGTAAAACCATTAAACCTGATGCTATTGGGCGATAACTATGCAACGAATCTTGGACTGAATATACGCCGCGCCCGTATGCTGATTATTATCAGCAGCGGTATTCTTGTTGCAATTGTAACGGCTTATTGCGGTCCCATCATGTTTATCGGTATGGCTGTACCTCATCTTGCCCGTACTATTTTCCGGACTTCAAATCATCGCATTCTGATGCCAGGAACAGCTCTCTGTGGAGCTATTTTAGCATTGTTCTGCAACTTGATAGCTCGCATGCCTGGTTTTGAAGGTGCACTACCTGTGAATAGTGTAACGGCTTTGGTTGGAGCACCGATAATTGCTGCAATCCTTTTTGGAAGAAGGAAGAACGAGATTGAATAATTGTTACAGTATATTTTTTATCTCCTCTAATGTTTTAACCACATATGTTGGGGTTATAGCACTTTCAGTAACATCTATTCCCCATCGGTTAAATAACAGAGCATTGACACCAGAATTCAATGCCCCTTGAATATCATTCTGAATGTTATCGCCTATCATTAGTGTATCCTCACGGCGCGCTCCAGATACCTTAAATGCATAGTCAAAGTAGATAGGCGAAGGTTTGTTGGCACCCGCATCTTCACTCAGAATAATGTTATCGAAGTAATCTCTCAATCCACTCGCTTCAAGTTTTTTATATTGTATCTCATGGAATCCGTTGCTACACATATGCATGCGATAGCCTTTTTCACGAAGATAATCCATCAGTTCGTGAGCACCTTCAACAACTCCCGATTTGGATGAGCAGCAATCAAGAAACACATCACTCATCTCAAGACAGAGTTTCTCCGTAACAACAAGTCCAGCACCTGTACTTAACGGGCGACGGAAACGCTCCACAATCAAATAGTCGCGAGTTATCTCTCCCTTGGAATATTGGCGCCACAAATCAATATTGGTAGTCCAGTAGGCATCGTAAAAAGTTTGTGGGTCGGGGAAATATAGCTCAAGATGGAAGAACCCGAAGGTTTCTTTCAAAGCGACGTTGGCATTATTGTAGGTGTCATACAACGTATCGTCAAAGTCAATAAACAAATCTTTATAGCGCATATATTTTTCCGTTATCATCAATTAATAATATTGTGAGTTCGCCAAAGGGCAAAAGTGGTTTGCAATATTTATAGCAATGACCTATAACAACAGAGGCAAAATCTTTCACCTGAGAAGGAGGTATTCTCTCCCATAATTCTCGAGCCATCGTAATGTCACTTACATCAACAGTTATATCTGATTCATTCAACATTTGCTGAATAAAACTCATATCCATAGTAGTCTTGCGGCTATGGGTATCAAGATTACCCGCGGCAAGTTTGACTGCTTTGCCCAGCATAACTCCAAGTGTGACTTTATCGATTCCCATTTCTGATGCTATCTTGAGTGTTTCACCAATATAGTTACCATACTCCACAAATGCCTGACGCGGCAAATCAGGATAGAGCGACCTGACGAAGTTTTCACTTTTTGCGCCACTGTTTATTACTACCCTTTCAGATCCACTGGCTTGGGCTATAGTCATACATTTGCGTATACTATCAACAAAAGCCTCTTCAGAGAATGGTTTTACAACACCAGAGACACCAATAATCGATATACCCCCTTCTATGCCCAAACGAGGATTGAAAGTCCGCTTTGCTATTTCTTCACCTTGAGGCACTGAAATAGTTATGCGTACATTCTCTTTAATATTATTTCGCATCATCTCACGAGGTGCTTTATTAATAGCAGCCTCGCCAGGAGGAAAATCAAAGCCCGGCAATGTTATACGTCCAACACCCTTACCTCCTACAATCTCAAAATGGTCACTTAATTGAACATATGCCCTTACCTCAATACCATTCGTGACATCAGGGTCATCACCTGCTTCCTTTGTGCAGTAAGCATAGTCCTCGCCATAATCCACTGCCACATGAATGGTTTCGCCATCCGGCAGAAGAACAGATACCTCCTTTGGAGTTTCTCCCTTCGTCAGTCTTATCGTTGATGCTATGGCAGCAGCAGTAGCGCAGGTTCCTGTTGTAAGTCCACTATGCAAAGGATAGAACTCTGGCAACAGTCTTTCGACCGCCCTTTTTAAACCATGAGGTCCGTCAACAATAGTTAAGAGTTGAGAGTTGAGAGTTGAAAGTTCTGGACGTTTGAGGGCAATGATGCGCATACCTTTCTTCCTTGCCGCTTCAACCTTCTCAGTAAAGCCTCCTGACAGTCCGCTCTCTTTGAGCAGGATGGCATCAGCATCTATGTCTATCGTGTTACCATTTTCATAGAAACAAAGTTGGTTATCATTTGCTCCTTGCTGATGTCCCAGTTTTATAGAACTTTCGCGGTTTAATATGCGATAGAAAACCTTCACACCCTCATCTTCCAACCATTTCAATTTCTCTATACTCTGTACTCCAGTCGTAGCCAACAATATGTGGATATCTGTAGGTACCTGTGTGTACTCATCTATCCAAGTAATATCCGCATCTCTTGGAGGATAAATTCTTTCATACCGCACAATAGGAATATGCAAAAAACTTGCCACTTCACCTATGGTCTGATGCAGTGTCGAAGCAAAAGGATGGGCTGCATCCACAATAAGACGAATGCTATAATCCACACAGAACCTCTGCATATCCATCCTATTCATAGCACCATCGGTACGTATGCCATAATGCAGAGTGATATCCTGTTCGCCAGTCTTGGTACTATAGAAGTACGGTTTACCTGCTTCTTCCAGTACTTCTACCGCTTTTCGGCCCTCTGTAGTCCCTCCAAATACAAGTATCATAAGTCCTTATCGTCACCTTTACGGAAAAGGTGGGTAAAATGCTTATCATATAGTTCGGACAATCCCTGACGATTATCTATTGCTTCACCTACAACAAGCATTGTAGTAAGGGTGAGGTGGTTGTCATGCACAATCTTAGCCAGGTCTTTGAGTACTCCACGATAAATCTTTTGGTCAGGCCAGGTCAAGTGATAACAAGCTGCAACAGGGGTGTCCTCCGGATATTCCTGCAAGAGTTCTTTCTGTACATCATCAACAATCGAGGCTGAAAGGAATATACACATCGTGCTTTGGCTGCGAGCCAATAGGTGCAGTTGCTCTTTCTCTGGCATAGGTGTTCGTCCCTCACCACGCGTAAGAATAATCGTTTGGCAACGCTCCGGAATGGTAAACTGACTCTGTAATTCGGCAGCAGCAGCAAGGAACGACGAGATACCAGGTGTGATGTGATACGACATCTTATTCTCATCGAAAAACGCCATCTGTTCCTGAATGGCACCAAAGATGCACGGGTCGCCGGTATGCAGTCGGACTATGAAGTGCCCTTTGTCGTAGTGTTCTTTCATCAGTGCGCATTGTTCCTCAAGGTTCATGTCGGCACTACTTCTCACCACTGCCCCAGGCTTGTGACATTCAGTCAATGCTTTGGGAACAAGAGAACCTGCATATAATATAAGATCCGCCTTCTCTAACATTTTCCTGCCTCGCACACTCACCAGTTCAGGATCACCAGGTCCAGCGCCCACTATTTCTATATGTCCATGCTTTGTTCTCAGAGATTTTTCATCGAAGGCGAGCGCAGCTGTCCAATTTTTGCCCTTTACCTTGGGAATAATCAGCTTTCCATGATTGGAACCAAGTATCGCTGCAGCTTCACAGACACTTGGTGTATCCACGTGCTTTAACACTGTAGCACTTGGATTCGGCACTTCTACTTTTGAGAGTTCGTCGGCACTAAAGAACGTAACTTTCTCACCATACTCATCTGTGAGCAGTTCGACAAACGGTTCGTCTGCTTTCACGTCAATAGTACAGTAACGATGCGAACAAGGCAGCACTCCCCTTTGAGCGAAGGCCTCGTCTATTTCATCGTAAATAGAAACATAGTCCTGTGGATGATGCGCCAATCCGAAGCCGACAGTTCCCACCATTGGCACGAAATGGAGTTCGAGCATTCCTTCTGGTGCATTACGAATAAATGGTGACACAATGATGAGCAACTTATATTTCTTGGGGTCAGCCTCGTCAATACTATCAATAATGGTTACGTGCTCAGGTGTTGTGGCTTCCAGATAGTCCGTACCTTCGTCACGCGCTTCAAGCAGCAGGGCAGTAGGTTGACGGTTTACGAAAGCAAAGATGCAGTCGTTCATGTCATAAATATCGCTTGCTACAGGCCAGTCGAAACGTTCCTCAAAGGTATCCAAAGCCCACAATCCGGCATTATCACTCTGGGTGGTTATTACCTCACGAGCTCCTATAACACCTGCTATTTCTCTTGTCAAATCGTTGGCACCACCAATATGTCCTGAGAGGACGGATATTACGTTTTGTCCCAAACTATCTATACACACAACAGCAGGATCACTATGTTTGTCATCGACAAGAGGTGCGATGGTACGTACACATATACCCATTGCCCCAATAAAAACAAAAGCATCATACTTCGACCATTGAGTCTGAACCATTGAACGTTCAATAACAACAGCGCCCAACTCATTCCTCAATGTTGTGGCAATTTCTTTTCCTGCCCCACTTATCTGTATTATGGCTATTTTCCTTTTCTGCATTTTAATATAGTTATTGGGTGATTATTGTTGAGAATTATTTTCATGGGCGGTTCTTGCTTCAGTCCCAAATCTTTGCACGCCTCATCCCATAAAAGATGACTATCTGTCGAAACCTTCGGAGCCACTACGCTGTTCATCACAATCACCCCATCAGGTGACAACACCTTAAGGACTGATTCCATTATTTCCTTCAGTCTGCCTCCGTGTCCACCTATGAACACTGCATCAGGACGGGGAAGCGATGATATGTCTGTTTTGAGGAAATCGCCCATATATACATCAATACCAGGGACACCAAACCGACTAGCGTTCTTCCTTATTATATCCTCACATTCAGGACGTATCTCAAAACTGCATACGTGAAGATGAGGAAATTGCAATCGCGCCTCTATTGAAATACTTCCAGTGCAGAATCCGATGTCCCACAATGTATGTTTAGTTCTCAGTTCCAAAGCTTGCAAAGTCATGAGCCGGATAGGCATCTTAGTAATCATTTTCTCACGCCCATCGAGCAGGAAGAATTCCGTATCTGAAACACCGAAAGGTCTCATATGCTCTTCGCTTTTACCACATAGAATAAGACAGTTGGGCATAGCAAAGTCTTTTCCTACAGTCTCTTCAAGAGATAGTGTAGTAACCTTTTCTTCGGTAGGGTTTCCAAGACGTTCGCCCACATGGATGGTATAGTTATTATAGCCATAATCGAGCATTCGCTGAGCTATAGCTGACGGAGTATGCTCGCGGTCCGTCAACACACCAATCTGTGATGCTCTTTCAATGAGAGCCCTGTCAAATTCATGCCATGGACGTCCCGTCAGCGACACGATTCTCATGTCATGATATGGCATAACCAATCTATGGGCAAGAACCTGCAGGGAATTCAAAGTCGGATAGAGTACTATCTGCGCCTGAGGCATCCTCTGCCGGATGGTATTGGCAAACCCATAGAATAAAGGGTCGCCACTGGCAAAAACAATAATAGTATTCTCAGCAAGAGTATCGCTGAGCATACTATATTGATTAAAAACATCATCTATGGGTACAGCAATATCAATCCATTGGGCATCCTCAGGCAACCATGCGGCTACAATCTCATGATGACGCTTTCCACCAGAAAAGATCTTTCCTTTCTTGATAATCTCCAACACATCAGGCGGAAAGAACGGCTTAGGATTATCTGTTATACCTATAACGATGAATTTCATAAATCTCGTCCAGGTTTTAGCTGTTCGGCATCATCATAGGTGATTACAGCATTACATAGGGTTGCCGCAAGATTACTTCCACCCTTCCTGCCTTCAACTACAATCTTAGGTATATGTTTCAAGGTTTTAACGGCATGCTTGCTTTCACAAACATGTACAAAACCTACAGGAGCTGCAATGATACCAGCAGGATATGCCTTGCCCTTACGCACTAAGTCGCACAATTCGAAAAGGGCTGTTGGAGCATTACCAAACACATACAGAGCCTCTGGATATGCCTCTGCGGCCAGTTGCATAGAAGCCTGACTACGGGTAATGCTTTTTTCTTCAGCCAACTGCTTGGAACGTGGGTCATCGATATAGCAATGTACCTGAATGCCAAGTCTTTCCAAAGCGCCCTTACGGATACCGCTGGCAGTCATCGTGACGTCAGTTACAATGTGTCGCAGCGTCCCTGTCTTGATTTTGTTATATATAACCGCCGTTGCACACTCGTCCATCCATATACAGTTTTCCATATCAAAATCAACCGTAGTATGTATGGCATGCAACAGAGGCCAAAGACGCCACTTTGGTACATTGGGATTCTGCATTTCAGAGAGAATCGTACGGAAACTTTCCATCATAATGGACTGACCCGGTTTCACACCTTCTTGTGTCTGCTCACGATAGTAACCGCGGGGCGTAATAAAATTTCCGTCTGAGATATACGACTGCGAATTACCAATAAGGATAACAGTGAACATATCCACATCCTCCGGGTCGAACTCACCAAGAGTGGTTATCTTTACCTCTTGCTCATCGCGTCCAGCCTGACGCACATACCCAACAGGAGTGTCGGTTCTTCGCTCTTTCAAGAATATTTCTACAAGACGATAGAGTTGCCAATATCGTCCATGCGACTTAGGATTATAGATTGCAGTGACAAAGTCCCCCACGGCAGCAGCATTGATACGTTTCTCTATCACGGACCAAGGTGTCATCAAGTCTGAAAGGGAGAGGATGCATGTATCATGACCAAGTGGTGCACCTAAAAGCGATGCTGCTTTCTGAAAAGCGGAAATGCCTGGCAGGGTACAGATTTCTATCTCCGCATGCCTTTGCTCCTTCATCTGGTAAATCAAGGGAGCCATTCCATATATTCCCGCATCACCTGATGAGATTACAACCACCACCTTTTCCTCTTCAGCTAGGCGGAAAGCCTGCTCGGCACGTTCGCGTTCCTTTTTCATTCCCGTGTCAATGCACTCACACCCTGGTTTCACATACCCTTCGATGAATTGGAAGTAATATTTATACCCCACAACTACATCTGCCTGCTTTACTGCATCCAATACAGCAGGGGTTATATCCTCTTTACTGCCAGGTCCTATGCCAGCTACAATTATTTTACCCATAGTTCCTAAGTAGGCATGTAAACAACTAACTTATTATTTTGTCAGCTCGAGTGTGTCAAGGGCAATCATCAGTTCCTCGTCGGTTGGTATGCAGCAAACTGTTACCTTTGAGTCATCAGCGCTGAGGATGGCTTCCTTAGCACGACAAGAACGGTTTTTCTTTTCGTCCATCTTTACACCCATGAATTCGAGACCTTCGGTAGCTCCTTCACGCACTTCCCACTGGTTTTCACCTGCACCACCAGTGAAGAGGATGATATCAACTCCACCCATTGCAGCAGCATACTCACCAATGTATTTCTTTATGCGGTAGCAGTACATTTCTTTAGCCAGACGGGCCTTATCGTTACCTGCTTCGATACCAGCAAGAATATCGCGGAAGTCGCTTGAAAGTTCGCTGACTCCAGCCAGACCAGATTGCTTATTCAGCAGGTTGCTGATACCCTTTGTGTCGAGCTGCAGTTTGTCCATAAGGAAGGTAACAGCTCCAGCATCGATATCACCAGAACGAGTACCCATGATAAGTCCCTCGAGTGGAGTGAGTCCCATACTGGTGTCAACACACTTGCCATCTTTCACAGCAGCGATAGAAGCTCCATTACCAATGTGACAAGTGATGATGCGCTTACCCTCGGGTTTTACACCAAGAAACTCGCATACTCGCTGACTGACATAGCGGTGGCTGGTTCCGTGGAATCCATAGCGACGCACTCCGTACTTAGCATAGAGCTCGTATGGCAAAGCATACATGAATGCATAGTCAGGCATAGTCTGGTGGAAAGCAGTGTCGAACACACCCACCTGTGGAATATTTGGCAACAGAGCAGTCACAGCATTCACACCTTTTATGTTTGCAGGGTTGTGGAGTGGAGCAAGGTCGTTGCAAGCAGCGAAAGCCTTCATCACCTCAGGGGTGAGTAGTACGGACTTATTGAACTTCTCACCTCCGTGTACCATACGATGACCTACAGCATCGAGTTCGTCGAGCGACTTCAACACAGAATACTTACCAGTTGTGAGCACTTCGAAGATGAACTGCACACCAGCTGTATGTTCAGCGATAGGACGGTCGAGCTGTATCTTCTCACCATTATATTTCAGTTTAAGAAAAGAGTCTGGCAAACCGATTTTCTCGATTCCACCAGAAGTAATGACAGACTTATCAGTCATGTCGTAAAGCGCATATTTGATAGAACTGCTTCCACAGTTCAGTACAAGAATTTTCTTCATTTGATCAACTTTAATGTATCAACTATTAACTTTTATCTTTTAACTATCAACTTTAAACTTTACTTCGCGTCCATTGCCTGACAAGCTGTAATGGCAACCATCTTGTAGATATCATCAACTGAACATCCACGACTCAGATCGTTCACTGGACGGGCAATACCCTGGAGAATAGGACCGATGGCATCAGCATTTCCGAGACGCTGAACAAGTTTGTAACCTATATTTCCTACTTCGAGGTTTGGAGCTACAAGAACGTTTGCCTTACCTGCTATCTCGCTGCCTGGAGCTTTCTTCTGACCTACACTTGGAACAAGAGCTGCATCTGCCTGCAGTTCGCCCTCAATCTTCAGTGACGGGTCGAGTTCCTTTGCCAGACGAGTAGCCTCAACCACCTTATCAACTACTTCGTGCTTTGCACTACCCTTTGTAGAGAATGAAAGCATAGCTACGCGTGGGTCTGCAAAACCAGCTACCGATTTAGCAGTCTGTGCTGTACAAACGGCAATCTGTGCCAACTGAGCAGCGTCAGGCATTGGAGTAACAGCTACGTCACCCATAACGAGAATTCCGTCCTCGCCATACTGAGGGGTCTGAGTGATAAGAAGCATAGCACCGCTTACGCAAGTGATACCTGGAGAACACTTGATGATCTGAAGTGCCGGACGCAGAGTGTCACCAGTAGTTGAAAGAGCACCACTGATCTGACCATCAGCATCGCCACTCTTAATGATAAGACAACCAAAATATAGTGGGTCGAGCACCTGCTCACGAGCCTTCTCGATAGTCATACCCTTTTTCTGACGCAGTTGGAACAAGAGTTGAGCATACTCTTCAGTCTTCTCACTTGTAGCAGGATCGATGATTGTAGCTTTTTCGATGTTTTTAAGTCCCAATTCTGCAGCCTTGGCAAGAATCTCCTGACGATTACCAATCAAGATTATATCAGCCAGATCGTCAGCCAACGACTTGTCGGCAGCAGTAATGGTGCGCTCCTCTAGTGACTCTGGGAGCACGATGCGCTGCTTGTTTGACTTAGCACGCGCAATGATTGATTCCATTAATCCCATAATTGTATGTGTTTTATAATTTGAAAATTTTCGTGCAAAGGTACATATTTTTCCTAACATGCTATTCCACCACCGCAGGAATAATCTTCACTGGTGAACAAAGTCCCGATGGAACAACTGTCCACTTATCGTAAAGGTCGCGTTTGTAGTTCAGGTCCACAACGTTTATCTCCTTAAACCTACGCCACTTCACACCTCTGCGGTCGAGTGCTGCAATACGGTTTGCAGGTAAGTTGTTCACTTCCACTTCAAGAATGTTATCACCTTCCTTCAACTGACTAGTGATGTCGATGCGATACGGCACAGCGAAGAGAGTGCCACAGTCCTTACCGTTCACAACGACACGAGCCGACTCACGCACATCGCCCAGGTCGAGGATAAACGCACTACTCGGTTGTATCTTTCCCATGCGGAAAGTAGTCTTGTAACAACCTGTTGCCATTGTTTCGTTGCAAAGTGAATCACCCAGTTCTGTCCACGACTTTGGAGTCTGCATCTTCCAAGTCTTCTCTATTGGCGTTGGAGCAGCCGACTTGAAGGAGAGAGTCCAGTCAGTCAGTTGTGTAGCGCGATAGTCGAGACTGTTGTAGTACTTATGAGCAGGCAGGATAGCAGCCTCAGCATTGTTAGTGTTGAATGTACGCAGCAGGATGCTTTCGCCCGATTGCAACTGAATGCGCACCCTACCCTGTTCGTCTATCTTCGCACGGGTTATGTCGCCATTCATAGGATTGTAGAACACAGCTGATGCAGCCTTCACACCCAGTTCTACGAAACTATCAACATACTTATTCTGCAGGTTTGAGATGAAGTAATGATACCCCTCTGGATTGCTGCGACGAATACAACTGAGTCCCTGAACAGAACGCATCGACTCAGCACGGGCATTGGTAGCCTCCAATGCCGACTGATAGTCCTGTGCCAGAACAGAGTTTTTCTTCAAGTTTTTCAAAACCTTATCAAATTGTTTCTGTTCTGCTTTCTTGCCATATCCAGGTACAGATGTCGGGTAATCCTTTACGAAAATAACCTTATAACCTGCGGCAGCCATATTGTTCAGACGCTGAATGGTGGTAAGTGGCATAAACTGCACATCAGGAATGATAATAGCTGCATATCGCTTCGTGACATCATCTTTCTGCACATATCTATCGCTAATATAATCTACGTCGTAACCACCCTTAATAATGGTCTGCACGGTATTGATAAACTTAGGAGCACGTTTCTCCATAGAGTGGATATCGAACAGAGCCACACTACCTGGTTGGTCGTATATCATGTCGTAAAAGGGCAGATATACAAGGATGTCGTTATCGGGTTCACCCCACTGGAGCATCGACTGACAACGCTGGATATAAGCCGAGAACGCAGGCATAGCAGTCCACCAGTTGTTGTTTGGCGACATATCCACACTGGCATAAAATCTCCACCCTGGCCACTCGGCATCCTTTGGAGAATAGCAAGCTCCGTGGAAGTAAACATGGTTTATACCTGAAATAAAGAATAGGTCGAGGTCGGGTTTACACTGAGAAAGTGAAGTGCGGAAATGCTCCGTAAGCCAAGTAAAGGTCTCACTCGACGTAAGACGATGACCACTCAGATGAGCACCTGACGAAGCATATTTCAGCATCGAGATATCAGAGAAATTCTTCTTTGTGTATGCCGGGTCTTTTCGCAAACCATGAATGCCAAAATCGCTGAGTCCGAATCCTTCACACTCTGGAATATCTACAGCTGCATAGAGATCGAGCAGGTTTGCAGGCGAACCATGAGCCTGGTTGCGAGTCTGCGAACCATGTTTATGTGCCCAGTCCGTCCACTGTGTTGTAAAATTCTCGTAAAGCAGTTCTGCAAGTGTTTCTCTATAATCAGAAAGTATTCGCTTATCCTCATCTGTACGCAGTGAATCAGGAGTTGTAAAAGGCTTCAGATGTTCGAACAAGTCATAGTGGCGACGCTTCTGAAACTCCTCTCTCAGGTTAGGAGTCCAATCAGCACCATACACCTCATAACTATCGTTAAAGAAATTTGTAGGGAATGCCACCTGCTGATTAACGAAAGCAGTATCGAAGCGTTCCAGATAACGGGCTACAGCATCCTTGCTGAAGTGGTCGATAACGAATCCCTCACCACCAGGAGCAGCACGTTTTACCTTTTGTTTTGTTTTGCTTACTTCAACAGTAGTCTTTCCCCCTTCTGTCTTGAATATAGCCTTTGTGGCTGCATCCTCCACACTTACCAACGGACCTCCGAAAGGCCAACCAGTACCTGTTGCCATATCCACCTGAATACCCAAGCGCTTTCCCTCTGCTTCTGTGTGCTTCAACATCTGCATCCATTTCGGAGAGAGATACTGAATCTCATTTTTATCATTTCCTTGCACACCATAAATCGGAGTGATTTCTACACCACCAATTCCAGCCTTCGCCATCTCCTCGAGGTTGTATGTCAGTCCTTCCTTGTCTACAGCAGACCCCAACCACCACCAACGGGCATAAGGTTTCGACTCCTGTGTGATAGGCACCTTCAAAGCATCAGGACCATTCCACTTGGCATTTGCTGACGCACTTAGGCAAACCGTCAGCATTCCGGCTATAATTAGATTTCTCATAAACCAATCAATTTCCTTCAGGTTTCTTCATCTCTATAAACGGACTGCAGTTCCAATGGAAACTCTTCCAGTCATTGGGCTGAGCAGGATTATAGTCCGTATATCTGTTATTGATATATTTCACTAGTGGCAGGTTGAGGTCTTTGATACCCTTAACCACCATCAGACTGATTTCGTATGCACCAAACGGATTCCAGTGTGTATTGTCCTCGAATGCCTTAGTTTGATTTGGGAAAGTACCAGCTGGATAATGAACGAGAGTACGTTTAGAATCCTCATATCCGAGAGCCTCAAACATCTCACGAGTCATATCGTGCAGTTCGATGATTGGCACATTCAGGTCTTTTCCTACAAAACGCATTGCCTCAGGATACTTTCCGTGAGTCTCCTTGATTTTGTTTCCGTCCCACTGACGACGTTGCGTAGCAGTACAGAATACAGGGACAGCACCTTTTTCGCGAATCTGATCAACATATATCTTCAGCATATGAGCGAAGTTATAGTAAGCACCAGCTCCGGCATTCTTCTCCTTCTGGTCGTTATGTCCGAATTCGATAAACACATAGTCACCTGGTTTTGCAAGGGCACAAATCTTTTTCAGTCGGTTCTGATTGTAGAAAGTAGTAGCAGTAAGTCCGCTCTGTGCGTAGTTAGCCACTCCGATTTCATCAGTTAGCCAATAACCGAATATCTGCCCCCAGCTAGTCCAGGGTTCGCGGTCTTGGTCAACTACAGTAGAGTTTCCGCAAAGATAGATTGTAGGCACATCGACCTTCTCAATCTTTATCTGCGAACACTGAGGTTGGTCACCATTTATCTCAAGTGTCAGTTTGTCGTCCCAGCGCAAAGCCTCTGCCTCTGATGGTTTCAGTTTTACAATATCTTTCTTTCCGTCAGGTAGCAGAATCTCGGTGTTTCTCTTATTCACGATAAAAGAGAAAGTCTTGAACTCACCCTTCTTGGTCTGTTCGTTGAATACATAAAGTCTGCGCGATTCAGCACGAACAGTAGTATTTCCTTTTTTCTTCTTGTTTCCTATGGTAACAGTAACCTTATAATTTCCGTCTGGCACAGCTACAGAGAAATAAAAAATGCCGTCGCTCAGTTTGAAATCGTTTGTCTGCATCTTGCTAGCTTCATCGATTACATACTGAAAATCATAGCCATAACCACGTTCTGTATTGAACGTATCTGTAGGTTTTACCTGGGTAGCGGTCTTGTCGCGACCATCGAACGAGAAATTATAACTTTGTGCGAAGGCACTTCCCACTACAAGAGTGAGAAGTGAAAAGTTAAAAGTGAAAAGTTTTAGGTTCATATGATATCAATTTAAGATTATTTCTTCGGTTTAATGGAATTGTCAAGCGCAGGTTTGAGTTCGTCAGGCGAATCCTTAGTGTACATATTCACAGCACCAGCCACCTTTGTGAAGAGGTCAGCAATGTGCCACTCATCGATAGTCCACTGTGGTTGGAACTTTTCCGACAGCATATAGTTAAGGATAGAATAGCGCATCTGTCGTGCCACGATACGAGTGTCCAGGTTGCTTGTCAAGTCCATAGTAGTCATCACGAGTCGTCCATTGCCTACATGTGCCTCGAACAGCATACCGATCTTACGACTTACAAACCAAGTGTCGATACTCTGCACCAGTGGTTGGAAGTCTCTTGGGAAGTCAGTAAACTGCATCACCTGTGCTCTATTTACCAATTCCCACCACTGCAAGTCGCTATGATAATCTGTTGGGAAAAGTTCGAAGATGCTGTGTTGATTCTCCACGAAGATACCGGTAGTATGTGGCGGACGCATCTTGAACCAAGATGTGTTCCAGAATACAGGAGTGAACTGCTGCACCACTTCCTTTCCGTAGCTTACCTTTCCGGCAGCACAGATAAGCACCTTACCACCCTTCTTCAGAGTTTTCTTTGCCATTTCATCGAGCGAATCAGTTACATACACATCGTTAAAGTTGGCATGCAAAGCAAAGAAACCTGCCTTCTGAGCGTTTTTCTTCTGAGTCTTCTTGTTTGCCAACTGAGTCAGTCCGTCTGTCTCCGGATATACCCAGAAATCCCAGTGGTTCTTAGCCTCTGTTTCTGGCACAGTAACTACGAACGTAAATTTGCCTGCCTCTGTGATGAAGTTCAGAGGAATGGTTACCTTGCCCAGTTCTATGTTACAACCGATAGGCAAGTTGCGAGCAGCGAAATCACCTTCTTTCACTGTTTGTCCGTCCTTCTTCACCGCCCAATGAGCAGCAGTATTAGGAATTTCTGCAGCCGAGAACTGCGACAGTTCTACGTCAGCTGTAAATGTCTCAGAGTTCTTATAAGTAAACTTCTTTATCTTTGCGAGAGGAACGATAGGAGAACAGAACTCGCGGAATTCCTCAGGACTGATATAACCCTTATTATCGAAGAACACATCGGTCACACCCACCAGAGCAGTACCCTGACCAGAGTAATCGTTTATGGAGAGCAACTGGAATCCGGCATAGTTTGGAGTGCGCAGAGTACGTTCTATCTCAGCCTTATAACACAGAGCCTGCAGTTTTCCAGAAGCGAGCATGAAGTCGCGAGCTCTGCCTGCCATTCCGTTATCTCTCAATAGGTCACGGAATATCTCAAAGTTCTTGGCTTTGTTTACACCAACATACTTCTGTATCTCGTCGAAGTTAGGGAAAGCGCACCACTGACCAGTCTCATGACTAACAAACGGCATAGTGATTGGTGTATTAGGCATATCCTTGCCGTTGTATGTCGTTATGTTCTTTTCGAAGTTGACAACTGACTCAGGTGCTCTTTTACTCCATTCGTTCAGTCCGCGGGCACCAGCCTTCACAGCAAACTCGCTACCTGGTTGCCAAGCCCATCCGCCACCAACGGAGAATCCGCAGTACAGGTGACGATTGTCATATTCCTTTATCTTTGCCACATGTTCAGTTGACCACTTCACCCAGTTGCCTGCCGGTTCGTTTCCGAAGGCAAAGAACGTAAACGATGGATGGTTGCCGTATTCATCTACAATCCTCTTGCCCTCGACATAGAGGTATTCGTCAATAAATTCGCCCCTTCCCAGTTTCACACCATGATTTGGCCATGATGGTCCTTCGGGCTGCAAGTAGAATCCAGTCAGGTCAGCAGCCATGAAAGCAGCCTCAGGTGGACAATATGTATGGAAACGCATATGGTTTAATCCATAGCTCTTACAAGTCTTAAACAACTTAACCCAGAAAGCTACATCCATTGGAGGATAACCGGTATTTGGGAAATCGCAGTTTTCCACTGTTCCTCGTAGAATTACCTCTCTACCATTGATGTAGAACATCTTGTCACGGATTTCCATCTTACGCATACCGAACCAAATGTCTTTGCTATAAGTCTGAGTCTTGGTCTTCACCTCCACATTCAGAACATACAGTTGTGGATTGAATTCATCCCACAACAACATGCCGTCGCCCATATTGAGTACAACATCAAGTGGCGTTGGATACGGAGCAACGAGTGTCACATTCACAGGTTTGGCAACCACACTGTGTTCTTTGTTGGAATTGAAAGCTACAGCCTTAACTGTCACGGTAGCCTTCTCTTTGCCATATCCACCAGCAAGCACAAGCCTTACTTTAGCTTGTTTCTTATCTACATCTGGATATACCTGAACACTCTCGATATAATTAGACTGTCGAATATAAATATCACCTACGATTCCGTTCCAGTCACCCTGAGTCTGGTCGCTTACAGAGTGTGAATCCTGACCCACCTTCACTGTTTCCGGGTCATTATCTATGCAGATGGTAAGCACGTTCTCGCCACTGTTGTTCAACACCTCATTATTGAAATAATACACATGAGGCACAGAAAGTGTGTTCTGCGGACTACCAATCAGGTGTCCGTTTATCCACACCTTGCTCACGATGTGCGGGCGTTCCAGATACAACTCGTAGTCCACAATCTTCTTACCCTTTGCCAAAGTAAAACGCTTCTGATACCAAGCCTTGCCCACATAGTGCTTGTCTGGAGTCAGGAAAAACTGCAACTTCATATCCTTTCCCGGCTTTCTATACTTCGCCATGTATGGATTGAAGAAATAGCTGGAGTCATAGAGCGAACCCACCCATTTGGTGTTCACACTTATATCGTCACCTTTCAGGCGTTCAGGCATACTTGCAGGCAACAGGATTCTGTTTCCAAACTTCATGTCTGGCTTATACCAGCCCTCCTTCTCGCCAGTTCCGTTACGGTCTATCTGGAATTGCCACTCACCGGCAAGGTCTATTTTATCCTTTGTTGTCAGTGCAAAACTGTTCAGCGAACAAATCGCTGCAAAAAGAAAAAACAGACAAGTAGAATAAATACGTTTCATAAAAATATGGTATTGGAATTTAGTCGCGAAGATACGGCTAAACAAGCTAATATCAAAATAATGTTGTCTATTTTTCAAAAACAAAAAGCGGCAAACCTTAAAAGTTCGCCGCTGTATTCAATTGTGTATTACAATTTGTAATTAAGCACCTGGAGCGATTGCGCCAGCTGGACATGCATCTGCGCAAGTACCGCAGTCAACACATGCATCAGCATCAATTACATACTTGCCATCACCTTCAGAGATAGCACCTGATGGACACTCACCAGCGCAAGTTCCACACATTACACAATCGTCACTAATTACGTAAGCCATAATGTTTATTCTTTAAAATGTTAATATCCTTTATCCTTTCTATTAGGTGCTGCAAAGATATGCAAACTTCGAATTAAATACCAAATTTTAGGTATAAAACTTTTCACTCAAGCATCATTTTTATACCCGAAAGTGAGTATTCCATTAAAAAGAAACCGATTGCAGAGCAGCCTCCAGTTCACGTATGAGGGGACGTTTTTTCTCGTTTGGAGCAAAAGCAAAACCCTCTGCCACCACCAGACTCTGCGTCTTCTCATCCACCATCAGATAAGCCACGAACGGTCCTCCCATAGCATCATTCCTCATATCCCATAGTCCGCGCACAACGGTTATCAGTCCTTTGCCGTCAGCAGTCGGTCTTTGTCTGAAACTGACAGTTCTGCTGTCGGTTTCCATCCATTGATCTTCCCTGCCACCAGGAATATTGGTCTTCATCACAGAGTCGCGAGCAACTACGAAATCGTCGAGTGAAAGGTCACGCAGCGGCAATCGGTACATGCACACATTCAGTTTGAAGTCCTGCTTACTTGCCGATGCCCAGAAGAAATCCCGTCCCTGCTTCACTTCGTCAATATCTTGCGGAGCCAGAAATACAGCCCCAAACTGTCGTTCAGCCTGTTTTTTCACCACCTGACTGTATTTCTTCTTCAGCACAGCCCGTTCACGACTCAGTTCCTGTTCATTGAATAAATCCAGCAGCTGTTCCTGTCTCGTCTGCATCATTTCCACAAACGCCTTATCATCGGGAGCAGTCAGATACACAATCAACTGCGGACGACAATATTCATCGCGAGCAACTCTCATCTCTGCCTCCGCATATTTCCTGTTCACCTCAGCAATGACAATATTCCTATAGACCTTGAAAGTACTATTGAATCCCGTTCTGTTTATCTTCGTACACCTGAACTGCGGTTCGTACTGAGGCAGCCCCTCTATCGGTCCCTCAACCACATCCAGCAGAGTCTGACCAGCACCCGACTTCAACCATTCCTTGTCAGCCACCACCAGCAACTCATATGGAGCTCCCTGCGAGCGTCCCTTCACGGCATTCTTATTGCCCTTACCAGAACCACCACAACTGCAAATAACCATGCAAAGCATGACAGTCGCCATAAATCCTATAAAACTCCTTTTTCTCATACTTTAAACAAACACTATTTGCCTTCTCTATATTCACTCGGAGTAACCCCATACATCTGTCTGAAGCACTGACTAAAATAACGCGAAGTACTAAATCCCACACGTTCAGCAACTTCAGAGATAGGCATACTCGAGTCTGATAAAAGAGTTTCAGCTTGTTTCAAACGCACATTTCGCATAAAATCGTTAGGAGTTATTCCTAACATAGTACTTGATTTCTTATACAAGCTGGCACGACTCATAGCCACATCGCTCGCAAGCATATCGACAGTATAATCCGGATTATCAATATTCCTAGTTATTGCACTCATCATCCGAGTAGCCAGTTCTTCATCTTCACTAAGTGAAGCAACCTTATCGGGGTCAATGTCTGCAGAGAGGGCAAACTGACGACGAGCTTCATCACGGAGTTCGAACAGTCGGTTTATCTTCTCCTCATTCTCACGTTCCAGCTTATGTTTGCGTTTCTTCAGATAGAAATGTATTGCTGCAGACACAACCGCTAAAACCATAAGCAGATAAATGAGTTTTGCCCACCAGGTAAGCCACAAAGGAGGGGTGACAGTAAGTTCTAATGTCGTAAGCGGTCCCCATTCACCTACCCCGATACGAGCCTGAACTTCAAAAGTGTATATATCTGGGTGTAAGGCATAGTAAGCCGTACTAAGCAGTCCCTCCTTTCCACTTCCGTAATTCCATTTATCCTCTACACCTACAAGACGGAAACGATACATAGTTGTTTCAGGTGTAGCATAGTTGAGAGTTGAGAATTTTATGACAATATTATTATCATAATATTTGAATTCCAAATTAGTGGCAATAGGCACAAGCGATTTACCCATAACCTGTACATCAACTATTTCAACCCTCTGCGGCGGTTGTTGTTGATTAAAATCCTCCGACTTCAGTGATATGAGTCCTGCATCGGAAGTAAAATACACGAATCCATCGGAAGTAGGACATATACCGCGTTCTGTCAGTTCAATCCTTGGTAATCCGTCATCAGTCCACAATGGCAAAATATACACCATACCATCATTTGTCACATTTACCCTGCAAACACCCATCGCAGTACCTACCCACAAATTACCTCGAATATCTTCCGTTATACTCTGAATAGAATTATTGGGCAGTCCATCTTCTTTCGTGAGTCGTTTCACTGCATATCCATATGCCTCTGGTTGCAGGAAAAGGAGCCCGGCAGGAGTTCCCAACCACACACGATTGCGCTTATCATAATGAATACTGGTAAACTTATGTGAATAGCGAGCCACATCCTTCAGACTTTCTATCTGTTGCACTTTTTCTTTCTTCACATCGAGCACAAAAAATCCATTTTGAGTACAAACAGCTATCAGTTCGGGACGGTTCAACTGACATGCAGCTACCATAGTGCGGTAAGACGACAGTTCTGGCAGTTTGGTGTTCAGACGGCTGAAAAATTTTTTCTTCGGGTAGAAAATACCGAGTTCGTTTTGCAGGTTGCACACCAATAATCTGTCCCCATCGAGTGGCAAAGCAAAACGTATCTTACTATGCAGAAGTCCCTTTGTATTATGTCCGTCATAAAGGGTGAGCGTCCCATTGTCATAGCAGTAAAGTCCCAATCCGCTGCTCACCCATATTCGTCCATACGAATCGGCACAAATGTCCGTACATGACAAGTCTCCCTCAACTAAGGTTCGTTCAATGCTTTGAGAAGCACAATCATATATATACAAACCCTTCAGTCCTCCAATAAGCAGTTTTCCAGGGGACAATTCTGCAACCTTCAAAGGCACATCGTCATTCTGCAACTGACTAACTGTAGCCATAGGATGCGGAGGACGTTCATAGAGGATACCGCCTTGTCGGGTTCCCATCCACAGACCACCCTGATGATCACGACAGACAGTCTGCATCCAGCTGCCCTCCAAATCCGTTCCTTCTACGAGTTTTTCGAAATGTTCTCGCAGAGAATCGTTTTGGTTGATGATGGCATGAGTAAGCGAATCACCATTTTCTCCGATGAAACGGCTTATTTCTGGATTTTGAATACGTTGCGCGTAATCATATCTGAACGTTTTATTACGTGCATCAAAAATATAGAGAGAATAGAAATCCTTCAACCACAACAACGAATCACCTTGCCATAGATAGCCAAAAGCGCCAAACTTCGGTAACGGCATCACACTATCCAGATTACATGGTTGCGTTATAAACTCCTTTCCGTCGAAAAGGCTTGTGCCACATTCTGTAACAACAAGCATCTGAAGATTTGGTAACTGAACAATCTGCCGTATCTGGTTTGTAGGCAAACCGTCTGACACAGTAAAAAGTCGTGCGTTTCCATTGGCATAAGTCAAAACGGAACACAGAGAAAGAAGTATTGTAAATATCTTTTTCATATTGAGTCGCTGCAAATGTAAATAATAGAAGTCAGAAATTGTCTATTTTTCAACACAAAATTGTCTGAATAATAGTTTTTGGACATTTTTTCCACAAAAATAGACAATTGAAACGCACATTACAAATCTAAATACAGTATGTTTGCAACAGAAAATCAAAAAAACACTATGAAAACGAAATTACTACTCGCATTTTTTTTCTTCCTGGGTCTTTCACTGACTAACACTCAGGCACAGACAGGAAACAACACCACATTATTAAAAACAATCGCTGATGCAAAGGCACTGAGCACAGATGGTTATCCAGATGGGGCTGTGACCACCCTCTACGATATGATAGGCATTTGTGAAAACATAGCTGCATCTGAGAAGACTCAAACTGTTTACAACCAATACAACACAGCCCTAAAAAATGCTGTAACTTTGTTTAAGACCAGAAAGAATAAGACATTCGACACCTCAGCCATTCCTGTTGGTGAATACGATACGAACAGAGGATTCCTGCACCCTGGCATGTTGCATACCGAAGCAGACTTCATCCGTATTCGTCAGCAGATTGCCGATGGAAACGAAAAAGTAGTTCAGGCATTCAAGGTTCTGAAATCAGCAGCCTACGCACAGTCATCAGCAGCCTCTTATCCTGTTGAAGTCATCGTTCGCGGAGGCGGTTCTGGCGAAAACTATATCAATGCAGCCAGAGGAGCTACCATCGCCTATCAGAATGCTCTCCGCTGGCATCTCGAAGGGAATAAAGCCTGTGCAAAACACGCCGTCGAGGTTTTGATGGCATGGGCAAACACCTGCAAGGATGTAAGCGGAAACTCCAACTACGCTCTTGCTGCAGGACTCTATGGTTATCAGTTTGCCAATGCAGCAGAACTGATGCGCGACTACGACGGCTGGAGCAAGGAAGATTTTCAAACCTTCAAGCAGTGGATGCTCAGAGTGTGGTATCCAAAGGCAATAGGATTTCTTCGTGGCAGAAATGGCACATGGGAAAATGCAGGCCGTTGGGGACAGTGTCCAGGTCATTACTGGTCTAACTGGGGACTCTGCAACGCACTCTGCGTAGCTTGTATAGGTATCCTTTGCGACGACGTATTCATTTATAATCAGGGTATGTCTTTTTTCAAATACGATCAGGTAGGCACATATGTTGATCCGCGCACAGCAAACCCCATTCTCAACGACGGACTTACGGAGTTCTTGGGCAACCTCGTTGTAACTACTTCAGAATGGAGCGGCGAGACAGGTGCTTACGGAAAGGTAGGACAGATGCAGGAATCCGGTCGCGACATTGGTCATGCTACTATGGCACTCGGACTCGCCGTCGATTTAGCACAGATAGGATGGAACCAGGGCGACGACCTTTTCTCATATATGGATCATCGTCTGGCAGCAGGTATAGAATTCGTAGCTGCTCAGCAGCAGGGCATCACAGACCTGCCATGGACCACATACCACTATGCAGAAAGTGGTTTGGCATGGTGGGATAGCCGTTCTTGGAAACAGGAAACATATGCTACAGGTGAACAGATTCGTCCTTATTGGGGTACGGTTATCGGTCATTACGAAGGTATAAAAGGTGTAAAGATGCCATTCTCTGAGTGGGCTTATGACAAGATGGGAATTGACGCTGGTGGTGTAGGTAGCACAAGTGGCGGTTACGACCATTTGGGTTATTCTGTACTTATGAACACTCGTCCGTTTGCAACTGAGGATACTCGTCCTACAGAACTGAAACCTCTCATCACAGTGGATAACAAAAACCTTCAGCAGTCAGACCTTGGTGGACTGAAAAACCATTGGAAGAATGTCAGCACAGAGACAGTAGAAAAGGGAAAGACACTCACCCTTTCAGTTGTTCTGCCAGAAGGAGAGGAAGATACAGGCAACTGGCTTTGGAACACAGGCGAAACTGCTCGCAGTATCACAGTAACTGCTAATAAGAGTTTTGTATATAGGGCTACATACACAAATAAAAATGGTGTAAAGAGTCAGCAGTCGTTCTCTATCGCAGTAACTGGAGACTGCACAGAATCCCCTCTGAACACATCATTAACCCACGGAACCACCAACAGCAATGTTACAGAAGCAACTGTTTTCTATGGCGACAAACTTGAATTTTCAGCTTCCACCTATGCAGGTTGGGACAACACCATCTGGTGTGACGGCAATGCGACTGCATCTGCAGAAATACCAGCCCTTGGCAGTGAACGATTTTTTCAAGCTATAGTAACTAACCAGGGCGGACGCCAGCATCTGGTTTCCTTCACCCTTACACCAATCTATGCTAGAGCTGATATGGTAGTAAATGGCACCACAAAAGAAAATCAGACCACTTTAGTCGCAACAGGCAACGATATCGTCAGTCTCCAGCCCTACACCCCAGAAGCAATGGGCGATGTGCGATATCTATGGAACGACGGCACAACGGATGCCACACTCACCCTGGACGGAATAAGCACATCTGGCACATACTCTGTCACTATCAAAAACAATCAGACAGAACAGGATATCGAGTACAATATATATATTAATGACGAGTCTGCCACAAGTCCCATCGAACCAGCCTGCTATATGATTCGACATGCAGGAAGCAATACTTACATGACCGACAACGGCTTAAACAAACTTGTCACCTTCAAAGAGGGCAATCCGGAAGCTCCTGCAACAAACCAGATATGGGAAATAACAGAAACATCCGGCAAATATGCCATAAAGGAAGTAGGGGAAAATTCCGGACTCGGCACCAATGGTAAAGTATCCTTTCGTGCATCCGGCTTCTTTTATCTGAACAAAGCAGTTGGTATGGACAGGTATGCTCTATACACCAAAGTAGGTACATCAACAAAATACTGGGCAATGACACCCGACGGAGAAGTTGATCCAGACACAGGCAACAAAGTCACAGATTTCCCTTTCGAATTCATATTCATCAGTGCACCTACTGGCATTGAAGAAGTTCAAGAGTTCGAGAGTTCAAGAGTTCAAAGGGAAGATGTTATTTACGACCTGCAAGGACGTAGAGTTCAAGATGTTCAAGGTTCGAACATATATATAATTAACGGCAAGAAGTACATAAAATGAAGAAGGCTCTCACCATCATATTCTTAGGATTCAGTCTATGCACACAGGCACAGACTTCCTACCGCATGGCAGGTCCCTATGAGGTGATTGCTCGCGACGGAGAATTCCGTTCTACCAAAGCGGGTAGCGAACGCGACATGAAGGCAGCTCTTACATTTGCCAAGGAGGGACAGACCGAAGAAGCACTCAAGATTATCAATGCCTATGCCAATACCTTGCAGAGGATAGAAGGTCATGATGCCCCGCTCTGTGCCATTCAGTGTTTCGACCTTGTGAGGGCTATGACTCTGCTCCAGAGCCACCAGACTCCTGAGTGGAAGGCGATGATAGAACGGGCTCTGATGCCGATGATGAAACAGTTTGAGGCAGACAGTCCTTATGCCAATGGCAACTGGGGAGCTATCGTAAACCGTTTGCGAATGGCTTGTGGTATATTCTTAAAGAGCCAAGAGTCAAGAGTCGAGGGACAAGAGGATTTGTACAAGGCAGCAGTCGATTACTACCTTAACGCCTACGACAATGGCTCTCTGCCTCATTACATAAGCGAAACAGGACAATGTCAGGAGACAGGTCGTGACCAGTCGCACGTACAACTCGGACTGGAGGCTCTGGCACAGACCTGCGAGATGGCTTATGAACAGGGCGATGACCTATGGGGAGCACTCGACAATCGTTTGCTCAAGGGATTTGAATACACAGCAAAGTACAACCTCGGTTACGAAGTGCCTTTCTCCACCTGGAACGACTGCACAGGACTTTATTGCGGATGGACAACTCCAGGCGAGATGGGACGAGGAAAACTCTGGGACATCTATCGTCTGCCCTACGACCATTATGTAGGCAGAAAGGGACTCCAGATGCCATACACAGAACGCATTGTGAAGGGAGAAAAACCGAAGGTAAAGGAATCAAAGCAGTTACACCAGGCATATACCTATCCTGCACCAGAAGGAGCCCCCTTGATGCATGATTATAAGGTATATGTCCAACCACGCGGCACAGACCAATGGATACAGATCGACACCTATATGGCAAAGGTGAATGCTGCCCTGCCACAATCATCATCCGGAACTTGCAAAACAGGTCATAAGGTAAGTAAAATATCCTATGCAATGTTCGATTTCATCGGGGATGTTTTTGTGCGTATAGTTAGCAGTGGCAAGACCTTCCATAAGGTCAGGATTCGTCCCGACTACAAAGGAGTTTTTGCAAACATTCAGAACGACTCCACCGTTCAATTCCTGCTTTTCCAACCCGAAAATGTGAGTGTGGAATTTGACGGCAGAACCGACAACAACCTCCTGCTCTTCACCTCTGCTCCGCCACAGAGCATGGCTGAAGCGAAGAAAGCTGCAAAACAGCAGAAGCGCACCTTCAAGTACTATGCTCCGGGATTATATAATGAGAAAACTATCAAGGTAGAATCAAACACGACAGTCTATCTGGCAGGGGGCAGTTACTTCACAGGTACATTCGCCATAGAGGACGCTGAAAACGTAAGCATTTTGGGGCGCGGCATTGCCCGTCCGAAAGATGGTTATGAGGGTTGCCATATACATCGCTCCAAGAACGTTCTCATCGATGGAATGGTGCTGAACACCTGTCCTGTAGGTGGCAGCAACGGAGTTCGCCTCCACGATGTACGTTCCATCTCCCATCCTTCCTGGGGCGACGGACTGAATGTGTTTGCATCGGAGAATGTAGAGTACGACAGGGTATTCTGCCGCAACAGCGACGACTGCACCACAGCCTATGCCACTCGCAAAGGATTCAGTGGCAACACCCGCAACATTCGAATGAAGAACTCCACCCTCTGGGCTGATGTAGCCCACCCTATCTTCATTGGCATTCATGGCAACTCCGAACGAGGTGACACGATTGAAAATCTCATATACGAAAACATCGACATACTCTGTCAGAGCGAACCACAGATAGACTACCAGGGATGCCTTGCAATCAACTGTGGCGACAACAACCTTGTTCGCAAAGTATTGTTCGACAATATACGCATCGAACAGATTCATCAGGGCAGCCTCTTTCAGGTGAAAGTAGGATTTAACCAGAAATACTGCACAGCACCGGGCAGAAGTGTGGAGGACGTCACATTCCGCCGCATCCGCTACAAAGGCACTACTCCCAACCTGTCTGTAATCAACGGATACGATGCAGAGCGCAAAGTAAAAAACATCCGATTCGAAAATCTTAAAATCAACGGAAAAACCATCTCAGACACTATGCCATCCAAACCCGGATGGCACTCTACTGCCGACTACATCCCAGCCTTCATTGGCAATCACGTAGAAGGTGTGCAATTTTGAAAAAGCCCCCTCAAAAACCGTTCATTAATGAATTTAATCGTATTCATTAATGAATTGGATCGATTTCATTAATGAACAGGAAAAAAGACACTAATCTGAGAAATCAAAAACATCATAGTGTGCAAAAAAACTATTATCTATTATCTATTAACTCTTAACTACCCTCCTCTTCCCTCTTACATCAGACATCAGACATCACTCACTTGTCCCTGTGGCATTTTTAATAATATGAGTGTTTCCATTATTGTAATAATACAATTGCTCGAAGTTCCTGAGTGGATTGAGTCGCCATCCCCCACTTAATCATAAAATCACCTGGAATAGAATTTATCCATTCACTAAATGGTTGCAGTTCCTCCATCAGTAAAGGACGACCTTCTGGGGAGAAAAAATAGACAAGTGCACGAGAAAATCCATGACAACATTTTGTATTTTCCTTTATCTTATTTACAAGAAGTTTCATTCTATTTTCTTCTATAGCATCAACAATAAATTCGAACTCAGATATATTTCCACCTTGCAGGAACAGGTCTTTAATATCGTTGATATCGATGTTAATGAGGCCATTGGGATTCTCCAGCACCTCTTTTAGTATAACACTATCCAATAATTCTTTGTAATTCATATTAATTAGTCTTAATAGTCACATTTATTCCAATCCAAATCATCACCATAATCATCGCTTTTATATGTATGATAGTCTATCTCTGCATGCAGTTCGATATTAAAGTCTCTTACCCAAAGTAAATCGTAGATAGAAAAATCCAAATGTCTAAATAGATTATGGAAAGCATAAGTAAGGTGCATTTCTGAAGTCAATTCGCAATCAAGTCCCTCGTTCCAATTATCAAGCACCTCATTCAGATATAGGAACTCGTTCTCTGACGCTATCTTAGGGTCATCGCGACTTATCAAGAAACTGTCAACTCCGTCCTCATGATATAAAAAGATATAATCATCAAGCGAACCATTGAGTACAGCCCACATCTTTTTTGCTCGCATCGTCTGAACTGGGTGAATCTTTGAGTATTCGTAACCCATGAAACATTTACCAACCACCTCAATGTGTCCAACCATATCTGGCTTATAAACATTATTGTATAAATCAATGGCTCTTTTCCGCATTTCTACCATCTGCTCTTTCATTGCCTCATTGAACTCTGCCAATAGTTGCTTACTGTATTCGTCCATAACAAACATACTGTCAAGAACTTGTTTCCTCACCTCCAAAAGGCTTCTGATAGTTTTTTTGTTTTCATCATTATACCAATGATTTCTTTCCGTTTCATGGTAGAGAGAAAGTATCTGTTCCTCAATACTTCGAACTGTTGTTGTGTTGAAAATTTCCTGTACTGTCATAGTCATTATACTTTATTGTTAAACGATAATGCAAAGAAAACAAAGACCCCCGCCAACTGGTGGCAGAGGTCTGAGAAAAATGATAAATACTATAAAAATTTTGCGCTTGAGACTAGAAAGGGATTAATTACGAATGGAAAAGATATTTTATCATGAGATTTTTCGCAGATTGAGCTTCTTGTTCTATCTTTTTTTCGTCCCACTTATCATGGTCTCGCATAGATTGCATCATATTTTGCAGCTTTATACTATAAGTTTTTTTCTGCTCGTTATCAGTACCAAAATTAGAATATTTGGCAGCAGGCAAACTATTCGAGAACTTTGAATTCATACTGTTACTAACAAGACATAGATTGCCAAAACTATGTAGATGCGTTTTATCCATCACTTTATTATCAATTGGGTGCTGAGGATAGAAATGTTCTACACTGGTGCGATAAGAAAACTCAAAATCGACTGTTTTCTGTTCTTTCCACAAGATATAATCGTAGAAATTGAATACGAAATTTTCCACCTTTTCACCAGGCATCGTTGTATCATCCGAATTATCTACATTAATATTTGTCCAGTCAATGTCATCTTCATTATTTTGAGGAACACCATTGTTTTTGTAGATTATATCTTCAAATGAATAAATAAAATCCTCTGCTGCCAAGTATCTGTCAAGCAAATATGATTTTGCTAATGACCATAGATATTCGGCAAAGGTTTGACTCGTAGTGCTGGGACTATTGTACACATAGAGAAGTACAGCATTAAGCCAATGCTTGTAAATTTGTGATGGCAATGAAACATGAAACATTGCTTGAAGCATAATGACATCCTTCTCGTAATTATCTATCACATTTTCTTGTTTAGAGAAGGTACTACCATAATAAAGTTTGTCTTTAGAACTATGTTTTAATTGCTTAAGACTCCATTTTTCAAGCTTACGCTTAATAACGAACTTGTCAAAAAGATAGCGTACTTTTAAAAGCTGCATGATAAATCTTTTGACAAACATCTGTTTATCTTGCTCTAATTCATAGCAAGATTTAAAAATCGCTATCAACTTTTTGTCATCAAGGACAACATCTTCATTTTGAGGATTCATTACTTTAAGAACATGCAAAAGAAAGTTTGAGAAACTTATTATAGTACCAAAACTTTCTGGCTGTTCTATATTCTTACCTTGCTCCTCCCATGGTTTTTCATAGGAAACTTTATTCAAATCGTCATTAAACAAGTCAATTAAACATTTCTCACCTTGATTCTGCTTCAACGAATTTTGTGATATAGCAAACGAGAGTTCATCAAAGTCTTCTTCTACTTTGTCAATCTCGTTTTCCTTAAAAAAATAGCCTCTGATGGGTTTGCTGATATTCATCTGAACATAGCGTCCCATATTTGAACATGCATCCCAGATAATACTGAATGTACGCATGTCATCTGGTGAGTCTTTTAATGGTGACATCAATAATGCTTTAACAATTTCATGTTGTTCCAACTGTTCACCACGTGAATTCATAATTTCAAAATAATGATTCAAGTCGGTGTCAATAGGCACTGCAACTCTTAATAATATAACTTTATGTAAAAGATATTCAATAAAACTATTAATATCAAGACATTTGTTCTTGCAAACCTGCTCAATTATATGCCAAACTTTATTATATACAGTAATGATCTCTGTATTAATCTTGTCTGACTCTATACGGGGATCTTTAGCAGCAAAGATGCTATGGAGGGTCTCGTTTGAACGCTCTCGATGGTCGAAGGAAACATTAACACCTTTATACCAGGACATGTCATAGTTACTATTATGAAGAATAGAACATGCCATTATGGTAATAGTAGTACTTCGTTGCTGTCCATCTATTGTCTCAAAATAGCCCTCATTACTATGTGGGAATACAACAAGTGTGCCAATGTAATAGTTGTCTTTATCGTTTTCCTTTGCATAGTCAGCAATATCTTGTATTAATTGAGTAACTTCAGGAGTACTCCATGCATAGTTACGCTGATAAATTGGAATTCGGTATTCGGATTCCGACAATAGCTCTTGAATATTTAAGGTTCTTATAATGCCCATACGCTTTTATAATCTAAACAATTGTAATAGTTCATCTTTGTTCTCGTCAATATTTGCAGCAATTTGTTCCAGCTGAGAAGTTGGAATATTGATAATGTCGAATGGAGATTGCGCATCGCGAATTATTTTATACATTCTTCCACTCATAGCGAAATTATCAATAGTGGCCAGTTTAACGCTATAGTGTATTATACGCAATTGATAGACTTCTTTGAAGAGCTTCCATACTACTTTGTCGATTTCCACGAAACCGAAACGGTCAATATAATATAGAAGCATACTGTCAAATAATTCCCGAGTATAAATATCACCTCTTCGATTTCGGTTTCCATATGTATTCAAGAAATGTATCACTTTGTATGCGCTGCGCTCATGCGTTCCGTAGAATTTATATGTATCACCTTTACGAATCTCCTTGTATAAAGCACCATAATACCTTATCATATCAAAGAAACGACTACCATTTATACATACTTGATCTAATTGGAAAGGGAAATCCATTTTTGTCCGGTCTATCATCCTTACATTATCTTCCAAGTAATCATTGATAAAGTAATGGCAAATTATTTGTTGTATATAGAATGGATAGTGCTTTGCATTTAGTGAGATACCCTTAAATACATCAATGTCATTCTTCGTGAATTTATCTCCAGAGTAAGACTTAGACCATCTGTTAACTCGATACATTGCGAGGAAAAGATGTATCAAAAAATCGGAGTCTTCATCTTGCCATTGAGTAATATTGTTTTTGTCGCTTTCACTTAGTTTAGGTATTTCACGTAAATGAAATGCCTTAAGAAGATCATGTGGTTCCAAGTCCTTGCCGCGTGCATTTTGAGAATCAAAGAATTGGAAAGCTTCTGCGATTTTGGGAAGTCGAACAACAACAAATTGGCATTTCTCGAGAAGAAATGACAACATTCCTTCATCTAAATCGTCTTTTCTTTCTCTGATACAAGTTAAGTTTTCACGCACATGCGCTATTGAAATGGGATTATTAAAGACTGTTCTTTGCCAGTATACCTTAATCTTTTGCAAGAAATCAGTGTAAGGAACATCTTTAGGATTACTTGTTATTATGTTTTCAAAAAGGACGAAGAACAATAAGGAAAGTGTTACAGCACGCTGCTGTCCATCAACGATTTTATTCTCATGAAGGACAAGTGTGCCCAAGCGATACTCTCCTTTGTTGCGAAATGTGAGCAGGTCATTGACAAGTTGATTGACGTGCTTTGGAGTCCATTTATATGGCCGCTGATAATCAGGGATTTCAAAATGATCAAATGGAAGATTCTTTATTATCATCACACTAGGTTGCAGCTTTTCCACTCTCATTTTGTCGGGAAACTGCAGGTCTTGAATTTGGGCTAGCAGAACATTCTCAGCTGCCACATTTTCAGACATGGTAGGTTCAATATCATATTCATTTTTCCCAAACATGTCATTACGCTTCATAAAAGCGGCTACAAGACCATCAATATATGGAATCACCTGCGAAAGCGCTTCAGCTAAGTCAAGCTGGTCCGTGATAAAATATTCGTATGTAAGGCGTCCTTGTCTCATGCCCCACCAGTTGTGCCATCGGTAATCTCCCGTACTTGTATCAGCCTTTTCACGCAGATATTTGTAAAATTGATTATTAAAATTGTCACTGTACTCACCTTCAAGATGAAACTCCAGCCATCCGTTGGAATACTCATAATGAGCAATGCTCGAATCAACAAGTGTTGAAATTTTAATGAAACGATTCTTGTGCTGCGCGTCGGGATTATCTTGTGTTGACACTCGCTTATTAGGCCATCTTTTCAAAATGAATTTCTCTATGGCTGATGTATTATCTGGAGTTACTAATAACATAAATGTGTTTAATTGTTTATTGTTAATTAAAAGGGTTATTACTATATTTCTCTTGTATCCATGCTCATGCAATCCATGCACATGCCTCTGCATAGTCAAGATTATTCATTTCTCTGATTGATCAGGTTCACCACCACCTTTACCATCACATCTTTCTCTTCTGTCTTGCTCTCAGCTATCATCAAGGTTAAGGCAACGAGGGTGTTGTCAGCCAAACGCTTGGAGCCATCCTCACGATATAGGATGTGGTTATTGTTGAGGAACCAAAGAAAGAGGGTGGCTGCAATGCGTTTGTTGCCATCGCTGAAGGAATGGTTCTTGGTGACGAGGTAGAGCAACATGGCGGCTTTCTCCTCCACGCTGGGATAGAGTTCTTCGCCTCCAAAGGTCTGGTATATCTGACCGATGCTGCTCTTGAAAGAGTCGTCTTTCTCATTGCCAAAAAGTGCTGAACCTCCAAACTTTTCGCGCAAACCATTGATAGCCTCCATCGCATTCTCGTATGTAGCATGGAATGGCTCTTCCTTTGTCGTTTTGTCAATAGTCAGTCTCTCGTAATCATAGTTGTCAAGGGTATCCAGAGCGTAGGTGTAATTCGTCACTACTTCGAAGAGTGCATTCGTCTCGTCGTTCGACAATAGAGACTGATTCTGAATGGTTCTACCAAGCATTCCCACAAGTTGGCGCAACTCGCCAATCTGCTCCTTTCGGATGCGCTCATTTACTGCATAGCCTTTTATGAGGTATTCTTTCAACACTCGATTAGCCCATTGGCGGAATTTTACTCCTCGTTTTGAATTCACGCGATAGCCCACAGAGATAATCATGTCCAAATTGAAGTATGGGATATTTCGTTTTACAGTTCTCTTTCCTTCAATTTGAACTTGTGCAATTTTTGCACAGGTTGACTCCCTATCTAGTTCTTCTACTTTATAAATATTATTGATGTGACGAACTATTGAGGTTCTGTCTGTTTCGAACAACTCAGCCATCTGAGCTTGTGTCAGCCACACAGTCTCGTTCTCCAGGCGGACATCAATCTGTGTCTGTCCGTCTTCCGTCTGATATATGATAATCTTGTTTTCTTCCATATTGTTTATTATATAATGTAATTGTTCTTAGAGTATTTCTCTTGCAATCCAAGCACATGCTTCTGCGTCGGCAAGGGCATGGTGATGGTTCTCCATGTTAAAACCACAAGCTGCGGCTACAGTTTGAAGCTGGTGATTTTCTAAATCAGGGAGCACTCGCCTTGAAACACAAAGTGTATCGTAAAACTCATAGTCTGGATAGTCCATCTGATATACACGGAACACAGCCTTCAGACAACCTTCATCGAAGGGCTTGTTATGAGCCACCAGTGGAAGGCCTTCTATCAATGGTTCTATCTGTGCCCACACCTTTGGGAATACAGGGGCTTCGTCAGTATCTTCGTGACAAAGACCATGTACCTGCGAACACCAATAGTTATAATAGTTCGGCTCAGGCTGGATAAGAGAATAAAACGAATCTACTATCTCGCCATTCCGTACAATAACAATTCCCACAGAACAAACGCTACTGCGCTCGTTGTTAGCTGTTTCAAAATCTATTGCTGCAAAATCCTTCATTTATTTGTCCTCCTTATACTTGTTCCACATTCTTTTTATCTTACCTGCAATCTCCTTACGGAGCCAAAGAGGTTCCAGCACTTCCATGTCTTCACCACTCCAAAGCAGTTCCTGCTGGAAGTCGAACTCTGGACGGAGATTGAAGGTAAAGATGCTATATTCTTCGTTGCGCTCTATCTCTTCCTGCGACTCGTGCATCTTCAGGTCACGGATGTAGTTGGCCTGTCCTGCTGACACCTTTAACTTAACAGGTTGAATCTTGACAGACTGTTCGGCTATGATACCAAAACAACCAGCAAAGAAATCCTCTGCCGTCCAGTCCTTTGGCATTTCAAATGTCTCGTCTGTCGCATGAAGATATTTAATTCGATCAAGGGAATAGATACGTGGCCCTTTCTCATAATAGTAGGAATAAGTGCTGCGAGCAACCATATACCATCGCTGGCGGAACAACTTCACGCAATATGGCTGTACATCGAAACTGCTATCTTCATCCTTATTATAGCTATGATAAGTAATATTGAGAACCTTATTCTCTTTCATTGCCTCAATAATAGATTGAAGATAATGTTGACCTGAAGGAACATATTCCAAAAGAATCCGTTCTTTTATACTCTGACTATTTGCCAAAGTGTTACTCACACTGAATGTATTGAAAAGCCAAGAACGGAGTCCGTTCTTTCTGAGATCCGCCATGTTTTCAATAAAGTAGCGATACTCACCTCGGTTCTCGTTAGCGATATTGATACCGAACATATCCCAGATGACATGACGCCAGTTTTCAAATGTACGTTTTGGTATTTCAACACCCCTGCTGATGTCATCACGAAGCCAAAGTTCGTTCAATTCTTTGAATGAAATCTTACCTCTGCGATAAATGGTATCTATCACCCAGACATATTTTGTTATGAGGCTTTGCCCTCTATCGTTGTTTTTCATTTTACTAAGATTTTTTGCAAAGGTACATTAAGGCTACGCCAATCTGTAGCAGAGGTTTGAGAAATTTTACATGATATTACGATTTACATCTACAAAAATACAAACTTCTTTCTAAAATACTGCAAATGTCGGGATTTTTTTTGAAATTAGTTTATAGGTTATCCTCTGGATTGCTCCTTCTAAGGTTATCCTTTTGTGCTCCTACTGTCTTACGCTAGAAAAAATTCAAGAATAAAAAAATCGACTGCATTGCAGCCGATAGAGGGTTGGAATAAGAGAGTGTATTTATTTCAAGAATTTTACTATACAGTCAATACATATAGGACGAGTCGATATTGCATCAATAAACACATTTGCTGGATGCATATCCTCAAGAGCCAACCGTGATGAAATATAATTTACACCCTGACCATCGCTATTATCTTTAAACCCTTTAGCAGCAACCATCTCATCTATTTCTTGTTTTATTGCCAACCTAAGACAGTTTACATATGGCTGAGTAAGAATAATACGAAAAAGTTGATCACTATCACGAGTAAATCCCACAACTTTCATCGCTGTTTCCGGGAAAAGACAATTGTGTAATATTATGGCATCAAGCGCTTTTTGGAGAGTTGAATAAATCGAAGCTCTTTCTTTTACAACAGATGTATCACCCTCACGATAATACACTTTAGCTTCTGCTCCTTGGGCTATCTTAGGTCCGAATGTCTCTATCAGAATTTTTTCAGAATCATCAACCCATAGATTGGCAGCTTTAGCCCATTGTTCAACAAACTGTTCCTGGTGTTCATCTATTTCCCAATTTGCTGGGCTTCCTTCGCTGCTTGTAACATTGCAACCTGTTGTAAGGCTTGCTGTCGCGTAGCATGCGATGATGGACGCCCCAATGAGAGGCGAACCTGCTGTGCAGAGTCCCGCATGCTCTGATATATTGAATCTATAAAAATTTTCTGTCCCATTTTGAATATCTTTTATGTAAGAGTTTATTTCCTGTAAAACTTTTTCTGAAAATGCCTCTTTATTAATGAGATTGTATATATGATGTAATCTGTCCATATATGGAATACGGTTTCGATGCAAAAATACGAGTAAGCGAGCAAAGTACAAAATAAATCTCGTTTATTTTTACTTTCGAGCGAGAGGAAAAGGTGACTCGGTAATCTCCCTGGTCAGCTTTTTTTGCTATGTTGCAACACATTTCTCAGGGAACTATGCAAGAAAAAAACTGACTACTGATATTATTGTATCTTGAATTTAAATTTCATATTTAAACCGCATTGCTCTATCTTTTATCAAAAATATACCGTTTTTTGCTCTTTATTTTATCAAACAATTGTCGTTTTTTGCTCTTTATTTTATAATTATATATCTTTGCGCTCAAATAAAGATATGTGGAATGATGGCATACTACAGACGAAACATTGATAGCCAGTTGGAAATATGGCACAACGACCCTAATCACAAGCCTCTGCTGATTCGCGGAGCACGTCAGGTTGGTAAATCTACTGCCGTCAAGCAGTTGGGCAAATCTTTCAAGCATTATCTGGAGATAAACTTGGAGAAACAGCCCGATTTGCATCAGTTCTTTCCAGACAACATTGATGTGAAGCGGACTTGTCAACTGTTGAGTGTCAGCACCGGCATTCCTGTAATCCCTGGAGAGACGTTGTTGTTTATTGATGAGATACAATCCTGCCAGAATGCCATCAAAGCTCTACGGTATTTCCGTGAGGACTACCCTGAGTTGCATGTCATAGCTGCCGGTTCGCTGTTGGAGTTTGCTCTTGAAGAACTTCCATCGTTTGCTGTAGGTCGTATTCGTTCTTTTTATCTGTACCCATTCTCCTTCGACGATTTTCTGTCTGCTCTGGGACTTGATGCATTGAAAGAATTCAAAACACAGGCCGCCAGAGAAGGAACACCATTGCCAGATCCCATGCACAATCAGTTGAAAGACTTGTTGCGCACTTTCTATCTGGTTGGAGGTATGCCTGAAGCCGTTAGCACATGGGTCAGCAAACAGGATTTTTTGGCTTGCAGTCGAGTACACAACGATATTCTTGATGCCTACCAACAGGATTTTTCCAAATACAAAAAACGCGTATCGCCTGATTTGCTGAGACAGGTCTTGCGTTCTGCTGCCCTTCAAGCAGGAAAAAAGTTTGTATTTGCTGAAGCCAGCCGAGATGTCCCGGCTGCATCTGTTAAAGAATGTCTCCGTCTGTTGACGTTGGCTGGCCTCATCACCCCAGTTAAGCATACAGCAGCCAATGGACTTCCACTCGGAGCAGAAGAGAATGAGAAGTATGTCAAGTATCTCTTTCTCGACCTGGGTCTGATGCAAACCATGCTCTCGCTGCCAGCTAATGATATACTTTTGGCTTCTGACGTTGACTTCGTGAACAAGGGAGCAGCCTCTGAGATGTTTGCCGGTTTAGAGTTGCTTAAAACCCATGATTGTTTTGTCAAAACCGAGATGTTCTATTGGCAGAATACAGATAAGGGGACGATAGGGGAGATTGACTATCTGACGGTTATTGACGGACAAATCATTCCTTTAGAAGTCAAGGCAGGCACACAGGGAAAGATGCAAAGTCTCTACAACTTCATGCCCAAGCATTCGTCTGCTTTTGGCATCCGCACGTCGCTTGAGAATGTATCGTCCTATATCCATAAAGACCATCTTGTCAAAGTGGTTCCACTCTATGCTTTGTCAGCTTTGTAAAACAATTTCCACGATCACAATCGTAGGCAGTCACACAGAAAAAGCTTCGCACGAAAGACGAAGGACGAAAACGAACCCGCGCAGCGATGAGATTATATATGAGCTGAAGTTGCCCCTGCGGGGAAGCTCAATATATAACGAATAAGCAAACGGCTCGGCGTAGCCAAAACGAAAACCAATAACCTATAACCAATAACCTATAACCATTACAAAAAGCTATGAAAAAGTTTTTTACTTTGTGTATTCTCGGCTGTCTGCTTGTGGGAACAGCGATGGCAAATAATGATGTTTATAGCGATGAAATGAACCGTTTCATCACAGATCTGATGAGTAGGATGACGCTGGAGGAGAAGTTGGGACAACTGAATCAGCAACCGTCGGACGAGATTGCGACGGGACCTGTGGTGGGTTCGAACGCAAGTAAACTGGCTGCGGAAGGAAAACTCAGTTCTATCTTTAATATCATGGATGTGGAGAAGATTCAGGGACTACAGAAGATTGCTGTGGAGAAGAGCCGACTGGGTATTCCTATCCTCTTCGGCATGGACGTGATTCATGGATATCATACTATCTTTCCCCTACCCTTGGGATTGTCGTGCACATGGGATATGGAGGCGGTGAGAGAGGCTGCACGCATAGCAGCTGCGGAGGCAAGGGCAAACGGTGTGGCATGGACGTTCAGTCCGATGGTGGACATTGCTCTCGATTCGCGCTGGGGACGAATGGCTGAGGGTGCCGGCGAAGACCCATATCTGGGCAGTCGGGTGGCAGAGGCAATGGTAAAGGGTTATCAGGGTGATCTGTTCGACCCGAACGGCAAGGGCGACACAGGTATTATGGCTTGCGTGAAACATTTTGCGCTGTACGGAGCTGCAGAGGCAGGACTCGACTATAATACTGCCGATATGAGCCATCTGCGTATGTACAACCAGTATTTTCCACCATACAAGGCGGCTGTGGAGGCTGGAGCTGGTAGTGTGATGTCGTCGTTCAATATCGTTGACGGTATTCCTGCTACGGCGAACAAGTGGTTGCTGACCGATGTATTGCGCAAGCAATGGGGATTCAGGGGTATGATAGTGACTGACTATGCTTCTATTGCCGAGATGACGAGTCACGGACTGGGTACGCTGAAGGATAATGCGGCAAGGGCTCTGCTCGCAGGTACGGACATGGATATGTGTGCTAACGGTTTCATCGGCACTTTGAAGCAGTCGCTCGACGAAAGCAAGGTAACTATGGAGGATATAGACCGCGCCTGCCGGAGGGTGTTGGAGGCGAAGTACCGACTGGGACTGTTCAAAGACCCTTACCGCTTCGGTAGCAAGAAGGAGGCAAACCGCGTGACTTACTGCAAGGAGCACCGCGAAACAGCCCGACGCATCACAGCAGAGAGTTTTGTGTTGTTGAAAAACGGCACAAGCGACCACCCTATCCTACCGTTGGAGATGAAAGGAACAATAGCACTGATTGGTCCGATGATTGATACTAGAACTGACATAACGGGTTCGTGGTCGATGCCCCAGGATGCAACGAAATATACTACCCTGCGCGAAGGTTTCCAGAATGCCCTGAAGGGTAAGGCGACTCTGCTCTGCACTCAGGGATGTAATCTCATAGATAATCCGCACACTCAGCAGGCTGTGGCAAAGGGACATAACTGCGAACCGATTCCGTTTGTGGACTGCGACAAGGCGATGAAGGAGGCTCTGGACATAGCAGGGAGGTCTGACGTAGTGGTTTGTGCGATGGGTGAATGTGCATGGATGAACGGCGAGGGAACAAGTCGCACAAATCTGGAGTTGTACCAGCCTCAGCGCAGGTTGCTCGAAGCTCTCAAGCAGACAGGCAAACCAATCGTGCTGTTGAATTTTGCAGGACGAGGAACGGTACTCACGTGGGAAAGCGAACATCTGGATGCTATCATGAATGTATGGTACGGCAGCGAGTGTGCCGATGCTCTGTGCGATGTGCTCTTCGGAAAGGTGTCGCCTTCGGGCAGACTGACTGTGTCGATGCCTCGTGCTACAGGACAGGAACCACTATACTATAATCACCTGCCAACGGGACGTCCAGTTGCCGATGGAACCAAGGATTACAGGGTGTGGAGTCCCAATTATCTGGATGCTGTGCAGGGACCACTCTACCCCTTCGGCTACGGACTCACATATAGTTCATTCAGTTATGGAGACCTAAAACTGAGCAACACGACGATGAAGAGTGACGGCAGCATCACAGCGAGCATAACTTTGACGAATACAGGAAATCGCGAATCCACCGAGGTTGTGCAGCTATATATACACGATCTCATCGCAAGTATAAGTCGCCCCGTAAAGGAGCTGAAAGACTTCCAGCGCGTCACTCTGAAGGCAGGAGAAAGCCGCAATGTGGAGTTCCACATTACGGCTGACAAACTGAAGTTTTATGATTACAACCTAAACTATGTTCTTGAACCTGGCGAGTTCGAAATCATGATTGGTCCGAACAGCAGAGACGTAAAGGTTGGAAAGTTGAAAGTTGAAAATTAGTTTACCGTTTACAGTTTACGGTTTACAGTTAGCGGTTGGAAAATTGATTTTCCTCTTTCTTTTCGCCAGCCATGTTGCGACTCGAAAGTTTTTTATCAGACTCTCTTATAGCGATTTGTCTTTCCAGAGGATTTTTTCACCTCAAGAATATTGTTTGAAATGGAGTATTCGCCTTCGTCCTTCCAGTCATACTCCCTGCCTTCCTTCTGCTTCTGAGTGTAAAGGTGGGCGTTTTCCGTCCTGTACTTGAACGTTTCCGTGTGGTTCTCAATAATATGCCCTTCGGCATCAATGTCATGCTCCTGCATCGTACCGTCGGCATTGAATACCCAGAGCACACTTCCCAACTGCTCGGTAGTCGCACCTGTACTGTCAGTGTGGTACTTGCGCCAAGTGCCAATGATGCTGTTGGTTGCAGTTCCTTGAGTTCCGTCACCGGGATTCGCTTTTTCGTCATCATTACCGCACGAAGCAAATCCCACACTTAATGCTGCCACAAATAATACGGGGAGCACATTAAAGAAAAACTTTTTCATAGTAGTTGTTTTGGTTGATAAATAATATATAGAAAAGTAATGTATTCAGAATTACACTGTTTTGGCATAAGTGCCACAAAGTTACAAAAAAATATTTTTCTGCAATTTACCCTACAAGATTTTTAAGAAAACAAGAACTGAAAATTATTCTTTGAAGGCATCCATGATGGCGGTGGGGGCAGCGTTGCTGTCGAAAGCGCCGAGTTTGTAGCCACCGGGCAGGCACTGGGGTTCCCAATAGAAGACTCCACGGCAATGACCATCGGTCTGGGTGCGTGCTTCACGAATGACACGCGAAAGCTGACGCCTACCCTCTTCCATCACTTCAGGATGCTTTTCATCCACTTCGTAACCAGTTTCGACTATCATCACATCGCAACCATATTTCTGGCTGACATGACGTATGTTAGCTATGCAATCAGTGATGATGCTGTCGGCACTGAGTTCGGGATGTCCCTCCATAGCCCAATAAGGATAGAGCGACATGCCAATCATATCGAATTTTCCTCCATATTTCAAGAGGGTGTCGAGGTTGTGGTCGTAGATGCTCTGACGGTGTCCCCTGTCAAGATGGACGATGACGATAGCATCGGGGAATACTTCCTTCACGGCTTCGTAGCCACTACGGATGAATCCGGCATATTGCTGCGGCTGAGTCTTGATATGTCCCATGGAATGGGTGATAGTAGTCTTTCCGTCGGCATCCTTCACTTCCCATCCGCGTTCATCGGTCTTCACACTCCACAAGAGCCCATTGGTAGTTTCGTTGCCTACCTGTACCCAACGGGGAGTGATTCCGTTGTTCTTCAGGTGAGTAAGTACTTCTATTGTATGATTGCGCACATCCTGCGACATCTCTTCGTATGTGTGTCCTAACCAAGCCTTGGGAATAGGCTGTTTGCCAGGGTCTGCCCACGAGTCGCTATAATGGAAATCGACCATGAAGTCCATACCTAGTGCCTGGGCACGTTTCGCGATGGTGAGTAGTTCGTTTTTGTCGCACGACCCTCCCCGCGGATTCACCCATACTCGCATACGGATAGCACTAATCTGATAGTCGTTTTTCAACATCTCAAGACATTCGCGTTCGTGTCCGTTGCGGTCGTGAAACTTAACCCCACGACGTTCCTGACCAAGCAGGAAGCCTACATCGGCTCCTTTCACGAATGAGGTGTCGGGGGTTGGAGTCTGTGCCCAGACAGCCGAACTGACGACTGCAAGGGCACAGAATATAAGTTGTTTTAAATGAAACATAGGAGTAACGGTTAAAGGTTAAAGATTAAAGGTTAAAGGTTAAAAAGTTTTCGTTTTCGTTATCGTTTTCGTTCTACCAGTTTTTCTTTTCGATAGTCCAGGAGTCGTAGCCAGTGAGGTCGCCCTGAAGGAAGAGACGGTCGTAGTCTTTGTTACCCTTCAACTGCCAGTCGAGCCAACTGCGAACCATACGTGAGTTGGCTCCGCCGTTAGGTTGTTCGTAGGTGCCTCCGTGTCCGCTCTTGGTGTTATCGGCAAGGACTACAGGCACTTTCTTGATGGACTTGTAGTCGATTTGCGCGTTCTGCCAAGCTACATCGGAAGTGCCACCAACGAGATAGAGTATTGGGGCATGAAGATTCTTGAGCGATTTGGCACTCGCGCCTGCCATTTCCATCTTACCCATACCGGCATTGAGGATAAGGTAGGTCTTCAGACGTTTGTCGGCTGCGTTCGCAAGCACCTGAGCTCCGCCGCACGAATGACCTGCAGCTGCGATTTTCTCTGTGTCGATGCGCTTGTAGTAGTATGATGTAGAATCGGCTGCCTGCTGGCATATCCAGTCGAGGGCTTTCTGAACCATCGAAGAAGGTGTGTGTTTGTCGTTTTCGTGCTGAGCAAACATCTGGAGTTCGCCTATTGCGACAACGACGTATCCATAGGAAGCGATGTCGGCAAGCATATTCTCATAACCTATGCTGGTGTCCATGCAGCCGCCGTTGCAGAATACGAGTACTGGCAGACGACCACGATTGCGCCATACGGCATTGTTCATGTTGGCAGGACGATATACGACGAAGTCGGGCAGGCTCTTCTCTCGAACGGCAACAGACTTGAATGGACCGCTGCCTCCAAGATCTGGCACTTTGAGTTGTTCGAAGCTGACGGACGGGTCGTCAAACTGCAGATGACGGGCATAGAAAGCATCCATTGCAGGACGAGTGAATTCCAGTTGCTGGTCGAATGCCACACCATGTTGTCCGTGTACTTTGACATAGTCTAAATTAGCACCAGCCTTGTGCATCTTCATCACCCAATCTTCGGTGAGATTAGGACGTACCACCGGGTCTTCAGCACCCTGAAGTACGAGGAACGGAATGTTGCTCTTACCGATATAACCGATTGGCCACCACTCTTTGTGCTCATCCCATTCACCTGCACGTCCGATTTCTGTCGGAGGGGCTCCACCGGCTGCACAAGCAACACCGGCTGTCAGTCCTGCCATCAGGGAGAGATGTCCGCCAGCCGAATGGCCATAGGTACCGATGCGGTTAGGGTCGATGCCCAAACGCTGTGCATTGGTCTTCATCCAGTTCACGGCTGCCTTTACGTCTTCGATACAAGCTGGCATAGGAGCTTCCTGCACGAGGCGGTAGTTCATATTACAAACCACATAACCCTTCATGGCATAATCGACCATAAGGGAGCGATATACGTGGTCGTTCTTCGAACCGGCACTCCAGCCGCCACCATGAATGATGAGGATGGCAGGACGGTTCTGTTGTGGTCCGAACAGAGGCTGAGCAAGGTCAAGAACGGTACTCTTGCCTACGTCGGTACGATACGGAACGTTTTCTGTAACTGTGATTTTGCGTTCTGTCTGTGCTGCCGCTGTGAGCGAAATCAGAAAGATAAAGATTGATAGGATACTTGTCTTTTTCATATATAATAGAGGTTAGAGTTTAGAATTTAAAAGCCCGGAACACATACAGCAAAGTGCTCCGGGCTTTTTTATAATTACTCAACTATCGGGTTATTCTCCGAAAGAAGAGAATGCAAGATCTGGATTGAATTGTGAGTGATGAAGTTCGTTGTATTCTTCTTTATCACCAACAATAATGTGGTCAAAGTCGCGCAGACCAGTACCTGCTGGGATGAGGTGTCCGCAGATTACATTTTCCTTCATTCCATCGAGTGTATCACTCTTACCTGAGATAGCAGCCTCGTTGAGTACTTTGGTTGTC
>JAEEGK010002911.1_pt1 | contig 42856 bp, 33 predicted proteins | sample 8958771 | NCBI WGS metagenome assembly JAEEGK01 (sample SAMN16246547, study PRJNA631951) | gut metagenome | biome: gut microbiome; feature: rumen; material: SC-attached | host: Bos | place: Iran: Karaj | collected 2018-10
GTCCTGTGGACACAATGCGTACAACTTCAAATCCAAATCTTTTTAAAACTTCTGAAGTAACGCCAAATTCCCACAAAGTATAATGGTCTGAAGGACTTTGCTCAAAAAAAGACTTTCTGTTAAATTTTGCAGAAACTCCGGAAGCAGAAGGGGTTGAAAAAGCAAAAATTCCACCCTTTTTAAGAATTGCAGAAACATTCTGCAAAACCTGGCCCAGATTTTTAAAATGTTCTATTACAAACCACATGGTTACGGCATCAAATGTACTTACACCGAATTCTTGAGAAGGATTAAAATCTGGGAACGCAGCGCACGCAACTGGGAATTTTAAATTCTGCCTTACATAATTTACGGCATCTTCTGCAATATCTGTTCCAAAAACCTGAAAACCTGAATCAAAAGCAGCCGAAAGGAAAGGCCCATAGGCACAACCGATATCCAGTACAGAAGATGACCGGGGATTTTCAAACAACGAATTTATAATACCAACCCTGCGCACACACTGTTTTTTTATTGAATCAAAATCTTCAAGATAAGTTTTTCCATATTGATTTTTATATTGTTCTGCAAAATAGTTTTTGTCATAGTTCATATCCTTTGAAAGATTAAATGACATATAAAGCGTTTTGCAGTTTGAACATCTTCTGAAAGTTCTTTCTGCTGTTCGTGCAACAACAGGATCCAGTTTATTTTTTACGACAAAAGAAGAATTTGCACATACAGGACAAGCCATCCGCTTCGCAGATGTAAGCTTTGTCACAAACGAAGACAGTTTTTGTGATTTTATTAAAGGAATTTCACTTTCTTCGTATTTGTAAAGAGCAGGAGTATTTTCAAGAATCTGGTTTAATTCTGTCAGCGGCATGTTAAAATCGTTTACACAGACAAATCCATATTTATTGGCGAGAGCAATGTGCAGTTCTGAAGTTCCTACAAGAAGAACAGCACAGCCTGCGGCACATGCTTCATAAGCTGTAAGTCCATAATGCGTAACGACCAGATCATATTTATATAGCTGATCCATCAGATTTTCAAACGGTTCTGAAAATTTTAAATTATCAGTTAAATTATCCGGTATAAGTGAAGTTGAAGAAGATAAACCTTTTTTTACAGTTGTAACTTTTTTTCCAAGTCTTGCAAATGCCATTGAAGCAGGAATAGCAAAAGATAAAGGATCTTCTCCGCCAATTGAAATTAAAACAGTTTTTATTTCTGCAGCATTTTTAGGTCTTGGTTCAGTACGGCGTTTTGAAGGCAAAGAAATGTATCTTGAGTCAAAAAGATTTACTTCATCTTTGTCGCTTAAAGGCGGAATTACATTAAAAAGATAATCGCAATACTCTGTATATTCAGAACCTTCATCCAACGCAACTACAGGAGCAATACTGTGAAGAACAGAAGCCTGTACACGGTTTAATGAAAAAACATCGGTAAAAATTACTCCGTATTCACCCGGTGAAGGCAGCTTTTCTGTAATCTGCCAAGGTTCAAGTCCATAATTATAAGCACTTTGAATAATTGAATCTTTTTCTGCCAAATCCGCATTCTGAGGAATATAAACTGTTGCACCTGTTTTAGAAGCTATTCTTAAACAGCGCATAAGATGTCCTGTTCCCTTGCCTTTTTTTACACAGGGAACAAGAAGAATCATGTTTTTAATTTCAGGATTTTCAAACGCCGAAACAATCTGTTCTGTTGTAAACGGACCTGTTGTAAAAGGTTCAAGTGAAGAATCTGGTACATTCCGGGCATCAGCTTGAGCTTCAAATAAACTTTTTTTTACATGACGGTAAATAAGCTGTGCTCTTACATAATCTGCATGAGTGTCAATTGTCGTACGCAATTCAGGATAATTCCATCTTGCGGGAGAGTTTTTAAAAACACAGTTGAATAAGTCTGTATGCTTATAAAGAGCAGGCCCTACATGCTCATGGTCATACGGAGATTTAGTATTGTCTTTTGCCTTTAAAAGTGAATGTGCATTAAAAATTTCTACACCGCTTCCATGAGGAAGACCGGTCCATGTTATATAGTCAACTTTTGATTTTTTGTTTTCTGCTTCATATTCGTCTAAAAGAGCCTGTGCGGCTTCATAAAACAAAAAAGGATTGTCAGCGGTTGCACGGACAACAACATCAGCATTTACCTTTTCTATTAAAAGACAGAAACGCTCAAGCACATCTTCTTTTGGACCTGCAAAAACCTGCCATCCGCATCTTTTTGCGACCAATTCCAGCTCCGGTAAAGATTCTTCATCCGTAGCAAGATAATAGGCATCTGCCTTTACTTTTTTCATTGAGTTTAAAACCCATTCTAAAACTGACTTTCCGCCTAAATCTTTTAAAGCTTTTCTAGGAAGTCTTGTAGAGGAAAGTCTGCATTGAGTAATTACAACAGTCATTTTATTTATTCCAGTTTTTTATTAATTCAGGTGCATCCATTTTAAATCTATATTTATTTTTACCAATCCATCGTTTTGCTTCCAGGAATTGGTGACGGGTTTCAAAAAATCCGCAGTTAGAGCGTAATAAATAACTAATAAATGAGCCGAACGGTACAATTCCACAATCAGCCTTGAATTTTGGCATAAGGTTTTTAAGGTAGAATCTTAAAGAAGAAAGGTCTGGAGTTCTGTCTTCAACAGGAATTTCCTGTGAAAATTCAATCTGAAATGCTGTAGAAATTTTTACCTTTTCACCCCAAAGCCAGGCACGAAAAGAAAGATCCAGATTCTGCCAGAACGCAGATGTAATTGTATAATCAAATCCGCCCAGCTGCATGAATTTCTGCCTGTTATAAAGACCTATATAATTAAACGGATACAAAGTATCTATTCCATTGCTTAAGGCACTTTCTGTTTCAATGGTTAATTTTCCGCGCTCTGCACAAGGAGCAAATCTTATAGGAAGTCCCCGTTTATCAGAAGACAAAAGACGCGGAACAATACAGAAAGCTTTTTCGCAGGCTTCAATTGTTTTTTCTGCAAGATTAGGTGTTAAGGTTGAAGGATTTATACGCAGGCTATCGCGTATAACAAGTACATAATCTGCTTCACTCTCACCAATTCCGATATTTATAAGGTCTCCATCTGTTACTTTCTCCAAAGGAACAATAAAACGTACTGACGGAAAACGGGAAACAAATTCTTCTATATTATAATTATCAGGATCCGGCTCAATGGAAATAATCGATTTAAAACCCATTTTCATCAGGCTGTCCAGCATCTGAAGCCTGAAATGACTTCCAAATGAGTTTATAAGCACAACCGAAATATTCATTTTTACTTCGCTCATGCGTTCGCTGCCGCCCAAAACGGTCATGTTTATCTGACGTTCATTAAAAATTGAAGGTATAGTATTCATCATAACTTCCAGATATTTCATCGTATTCACCGTTAATCTGACCTTGAATAAGTTTATCACCTTTGTGCCAGATATCTTCCAGATTTTCTGTAAACACGTTCCCTATTATTGATTTAAACAACGTTTCCTTATATTGCATTACAGAACCGTCGCACAAAATTACCATATCCCGGCGCAAATGCCAGTCCGGATTACGTTCCAAAGGACTTAAATCACATGGACTGCGCTCAGGTAAAAATCCTGCAAAACTGTTATATTTTTGAATTATAAGTTTTCCCTGCGAAGGACTTTCTTTTTTGCTCCAGAATCTGTAAAAGCTTTCAAGTTCTTCTTCATTTTCGTTCATACGGACAAACTGAGGGTAAACATCACCTGCAAAATATTTTTCAAGAACTGAAACTGCATTTACAGCTTTTTCAAATCCGTCTGCAAAATGAATTTCCTTATATTTTTCTTTTGTTACAGAATCAACACAGACAACCCACATTATTTTTGAATATCCGTTGGTTCGCTTTTTTGATTCTTCGGCAATTAAAAAGATTTTTTTTGCAAGTTCTTCGGTAACGAGCTGACCGTCTGTTTCTATAAAAACTGAAAGACCTGAATATTTTAAAACTTCACCAATAAAATCTGCAAGTTGAGGATGGTAAAGAGCTTCTCCAAAAAGAGAAAGGGAAACAACGGCACTTTCTGAAAAATCTGCAATCTGCTTTACAAGAAGTGCAAAGTTTTCAAAAGTCATTTCGACAAGTTTTTCCTTAAATTCAGGATAGTTTTCCAGTGCTTTCTGATAAGGGCTGTACAGACTTGAGCTTGTTTCTTTTCCTTCAATCTGAATATTATAGAATCCGGGCACTGTTCTAAGAATTAATGCACATTTAGAAGCTTTTTCTGATAAGATTTCTGCAGAATCTTCCGGCAAAGAGATTTTCTTTAACTGACAGCAGGCAATATAATTATCTTTTCTACCACAGCTAAAATTAAACCGGTACATTCTCCAGTCTGACGGAGCTATAACAGTTTCAATTTCAAAAGCATTGATATCACCTTTCATTGCATCAAAAACACTGGTACGGCTCACCGGATTTTTTCCTGTAAGATTTGAAAGACCTTCTTTTACGGAAAGCGAAGCAATAATTCCGGCTGTTCCAGAAGCAATCATTTCCGGCGCAAAACCGTAAGGATATCCGTCTGCAAAAGTATATTCGGCAAGATATGTATTATGAGTTTCAATTATTTCTTTTGTTAGCTGAAGATTTAAGAACGGGCAGTCTGCCCATGCGTAAATAATGTTTTCGCATTTTTCTTTTTTGCAAAGTTCATGCATGGAAGTTAAAAGCTCAAAAACATTCCACTCTGATTTAGAAACAATTTCCGCATTATTCTTTGTATTAAACTTCCGGCAATTTTCTTCTGTCAGGGAATCTGCAAAAACAAAAACTTTTGCAATATCAGGAACTTTTTCTGTCCACTGTAAAACTTTTTGATAGGCATTTAAACCGTCATCAAATTCATCAAAAATATGAAGCGAATTTGACGGCGCAAATAAAACAATTATATTCTTCATCTCTTCTATTATCGGTTATGCGGTTGAATAAGATTATTTGAAAATGTAAAATGCAGAAAATGGGTGGAACAATTTTTAATTCAGATACAATTTTTACAGTTTCTTCTCTTACAGGCATTATAAAAACAGCTTTAGAATCTTTATCTCCCCAGTCCATTCAGGTAGAAGGCGAAATTTCAAATTACAGGCCTTCAAGTTCCGGGCATGTATATTTTACACTCAAAGATAATGATGCGCAGATAAGCGCAGTTCTTTTCCGCTCCAGCGCAGTAAAACTTGATTTTATTCCAAAAGACGGAATGAAAGTCTGCTGTACAGGACGTCTAACAGTATATGCCGCTCGCGGCAATTACCAGATAGTAATCAGTTCCATGAAACAGTCAGGAACAGGAAACATTCTTCAAATGCTTGAAGAACGCAAAAAAAAGCTTGCCGCCGAAGGTTTATTTGACAGCAGAAATAAAAAGCCGCTTCCAATGTTCCCTAAAAAAATCGGAATTGTAACAAGCCCGACCGGAGCCGCGTTACGCGATATTCTTCAGATTGCAAGAAGGCGGAATAATTCAATTTCAATAATAATTTTGCCGGCACTGGTTCAAGGAGAAACCGCCGCAAATTCAATAGTAAAGCAGATAAAAACCGCAAATGATTTTTGCATGTGTGACATTCTTATAGTCGGCCGCGGCGGAGGTTCTCTTGAAGACCTGCTTCCTTTCAGCGATGAAAATGTTGTACGCGCAGTAGCAGCGTCCAAAATTCCTGTGGTAAGTGCAGTAGGCCATGAAATTGACTGGGCACTCTGCGATTATGCAGCTGATATCAGAGCCCCTACACCATCAGCCGCGGCCGAACTCGTTATTCCGCAAAAAAGCGACATCTTGAACGAGCTTTCAGGCTATAAAAGCGAAATGATTTTTTCCATTCAGGCAAAGATTGAGCATGTAAAACTGCTTTTAAAAGCTTACAACAAGGAAAACATGGAACTACAGTTCAGAAACATTGAACAGCCGCTTTTATCCAGATTTGAAAACGCAAAAGAATCTCTTTTAGCAAACATGGAAAAGCGGCTTGAAGATACAAAAACATTTATAAGAAACTGTATCACGATTCTGGAAAGTGCAAGCCCTCAGGCAATCTTTGCAAAAGGCTATTCTATGGTTCGGGATAAAAATACGCAAAAAATAATAAGAAGCCCTGCAGATACTTCTGCAGGAAATGAAATAGAAATAGTTCCGGCAAAAGGAATTATTACAGCAAAAGTAATTTCGCTGGGCTAAAATGTGCTTGGAGAGTAATTATGGAAAATTTTGAAGAAAAACTACAGAGACTTGAAAAACTTTCTTCTGAAATTAAAAAAACAGATATATCGCTAGAGGATGCCTTAAAAAATTTTGAAGAAGGCATAAAACTTGCTAAAAGCATGGAAAAAGAACTTGAAAAAGTTGAATCAAAAATTCAGATTCTTGTAAACGAACCTTCAGTTACAGAAGGCAAAGCTCCTGAACTAGATTTGTTTTCCGGCGCGGATTCAGAAAGCGGAACTGCAGGACAGCCTGTTTCCGGCACAAGACAGTAAGCGGAAAAACAAATGGCAGAAAATACAAATCCGCGCAGACACATAAAAGTATTAAACGCAGAAGTTGCAAGAAAAATCGCAGCCGGAGAAGTTATAGACCGGCCAAATGCAATAGTACGCGAATTAATGGATAATGCGGTAGATTCCGGTGCGGATTCCATTACAGTAGAAATTTACGGCGGAGGCATAGACAGAATCCGCGTTATCGACAACGGCTGCGGAATTGACGAGCAAGATTTAAAAGAATGCGCAAGACCTCATGCCACAAGTAAAATAGAAACAGAAACTGATTTACTTCATCTTACAACCTTAGGATTCAGAGGCGAAGCTCTGGCTTCCATTGCTGCGGTAAGCAGACTTTCTATAACCTCCGGTTCAAAAAGGTTAAAAGCTTCGGTTACAGAAGATCATATTGTAGAGAATGTCCAGCCAGTGGAAGGTTCTATTGTTCAATCTGAAGCCCTGTTCGAAAATTTTCCTGCAAGACGTATTTTTTTAAAACGTCCTGCTTCAGAAATGCTTTTATGCAAAAATACTTTTATTGAAAAAGTTCTGCCAAAACCAGAAATTTCTTTCCGACTGAATGTAGACGGACAGATGAAATTAAATCTTCCAGCCGGGAAAAGTCTTGTAAGCCGGTTTGTACAGGCAAATTCTCTTTTGGAAAATGAAAAATTATTTTATGAAATAAAAGGAAGCGGTACAGATTTTACATTCAGCCTTGTAATCGGCGAACCTTCTGTGCGCCGTACTGATAAAAAACTCATTTTAATCTATGTAAACGGCAGAAAAATTACGGAATATTCACTTGTTCAGGCTATTGAATACGGCTGTCAGGGATTTTTTCCTAACGGGACTCATCCTGTTGCAGCCCTGTTTGTTCAGATGAACAGCGAAGTTGTAGACTTCAATATTCACCCTGCAAAAAAAGAGGCCCGTTTTCAAGATATTTCTGCACTTCATCATGCAGTAAGTTCAGGTGTAAGAAATTTCTTTAAGCAGTACACAATCTCTGCAATGAAAGACGACCAGTTCGAATCTTCCGAAGACAAAAATGAAAACCTTTATTTAAAAGATGAAAATTTTAATAAAGAAAATGAACCTGCGCTGTCAGATGAATGGATGTGGAAAGAATCTTTTTCACCGGTTGCTTCAAAAAGCAATATCAGCGCAGGTAATTCATACAAAACAGAATCTGACCTTCGCTCAAGATTTTTTTCTCCTTCTTACGCAAGTTCCAGGGCAACAAAAGCACACCCGTTTGAAAAAGAATCTTTGGAAACTCAATATAAAATTGCTAGTCAGTCTGCAAACCAGCTTGCAATGGATGCCTTAGCGGCTTCAGATTCAGCTTCAACTGAAGACAAATCCGCAGAAAACGAAGCTAATCAAAATTTCATTGACCATGACTTTAAATATTTTGGAACCACCTTAGGAGTTTTTCTTCTGGCAGAAAAAAACAACACGCTCTACCTTATAGACCAGCATGCGGCGCACGAACGAATTTTATATGACAAAATCATGGAAAATCAGGGAAAAAGACAGCAGCTTTTAATTCCCTATGTAATTGAAACTGATTCTGCAAATGATGATTCATACATAGAAAGCATAAGTGCTTCGCTCGAAGAAATCGGCTTTTCAATTAAAAACTGCGGAAATGGCCGCTGGGAAATAACAAGTGTTCCGGAACGCTGGAAAGGCACAGAAAAAGAACTACAAAATGCAATTCTTACGGAACGCCTTGACTCAAGTGAAATAATTTCTAAACTCGCTGCGATGACGGCATGTAAAGCGGCCGTAAAAGACGGCTATATTCTTGATTCACAAACCGCAGAAAAACTTGCTAAAAAAGCACTGGAATTAAAAGACCCGCACTGTCCGCACGGAAGACCTGTTTATACGGCTATAACAAAAGCAGAACTTTTTGGTCTTGTGCGAAGAACTGAAACTCTTTAAAACAAAAAACTCTTTAGGGTAGTTTTTTCAGGGATTTCAAAGGCAACCGTCTGATATAGCAACAACCTTTTTGAACTTCCGCCGTTTTACTTTCTATTTTTTCTTCTTAATCGAAAATTCTACGCGGCGGTTTTTCCACCAGTTCTTTGGATCTGAACTTGTATCTATAGGATTTTTATCACCTCTTCCTACATAAGCAAGCTGTTCTTTTTTTACTCCATGCCTAATAAGTTCTTCCATAATTACTTTTGCACGTTTTTCAGAAAGAGGAAGAACTTCTTCCCGGTTTTCTTTTTCAGTTCCAGAAATATTATTTCCATAACCTTCAACGGTAACTATACAGTCTTCATGCTTTTTAAGCTGACGCACAATGGCTCGGAAAGTCTGTTCAAGTTCAAGCTGCTGTTCTATTGTTAAATCATCAAAGGTTTCCTGATCTGCATCAAACCTGAAAGACATTACAACAATTTTCCATTCAGCTTCACCTTTACGAATCATAAGAATTCCTGAATGGATTTCATCTTTTGCAGACAAATATGTTATACCTGTTCTTTTTTTATCTGCAGCATTCGGAATAATTTCAAAGTCAACCTCGTATTTTTCAGCAGAATAAACGACTTCTTCACCGCGGTCACTAAGTCCGTCCCATTCAACTTGTTCAGGAACTTTCCCCTTGCCATTAAAAGTTTTTATTACGCTTCCACCCTGATCCTTTATTTCTACTTTCCAGTTTTCAGGATAAGAAATTGAATTTTCATAGCTTAGGGCGATTTTAGCAATATCATCAACGCCATCTCTGTCAGGAGAAAAATCTTCAGTTAAAACTTTTATAGAACAGCTAAGCCGTTCTGCATTGGGAATTTTATCAAGTTCATTTACTTCGATGCGCATGGCCTCAGAATCATCAATGGCATTCTTTGATTTTAATTCTGCTTCTTCTGCATGAGCCATAATGATTTTCTTCTGATCCTGTAAAAGCTCTTCAATTCCCACAGGTTCTTCACTTATATCAATATTAGTTTCTGGTTTGGTAACTTTCTGTACCGCAGGTTTTGAATCCGGTCTTTCCCTTGCAGGAAAATTATCCTGTTCTACAAATTCACTTGCTGCCTGACGCTTTTTTTCCTGAGCAAGCTGCTCTGCAACTTTTTCACTTTCAATCTGAGCCGGAGTTTTGGCAGGTAAAGAGTCAGAAACAATTTCGCTTTCTATCTGTGCCTGAGATTTTACAGGCAGAGATTCATCAACTTTTTCACTTAAAGGAACAGGAAGCGGCGGCGCAACATATTTTCCATCTACAAGTTCTGATTCTGCCTGCATTCCCTGTTTAGCAGAAAGATTTGCAACATTATCCGGCAATTGTTCGGTTTGAGCCAGAAGTGCTTCCTGCGCAAGCCTGTCATTTTCTATTTGAGTATCCAGAAGCCCGATTAGAATTTTTATCTTAGGTGTCTGCGCATTATCACTGTCTTTTTCTATGAATTTTTCATAATACGCTTTTGCATCGCCCCAGCGTTTAAGCTTTAAATACGTATTCGCTTTATTTAAAATCGGGCTTGTTTTTTCAGGATTTGCGGCTTCGGCTGCAGAATAGTATTCGAGAGCCTTTGAAAAATCATTTAAGGCAAAAGCAGCATTACCTGCATTTAAATTCAATGTATAAGTATCAGAATAAGGAACTTCAAGTCCGCGCTGAAAAGCAGAAAGTGCCTGCGGATATTTTTTTATCTGATAATAGCTTAGCCCAAGATAGTTATACAAAACAGGATCTGAACCCGGCTGGGCAATTTCTTTTTCCAGAACAGGAATGGCAGCTTCCGGTCTGTTTAATCTGAAAAGTTTTTCGCCGTTACTTTGAGAACTTTGAACCTGTGCAAAAATTCCTGCTGAAAAAGAAATTAAAACCAGGCAAAAAATATGTATCTTTTTCATTAAAAAGTCCTTATAATATATTATAATATAAAATTAGTAAGAAAGTAGCCTATAATATTGCAGTTTTCAGGTAAATCTACTACTCTTAATTTTCGGAGGAATCATGCCTTTTGCTCAGCTAATTTTTATTATCGGACTTGCCTTTGCTGTAACTATTTTAATTATCGTTATAATAAAATCTATTGCAGTTCCAAAACACATTGAAGGAATAAAAAAACTTATTTCTCAGGGAAAAAATGCACAGGCTATAAAACTTGCAAAATCGATGCTTGCAAAAACACCAGATGATTACATGGCTCATTACTATCTTGGAAAAGCATACCTTGCAGATAATCGCAGTGAACTTGCCTTAATGGAATATAAAACTGTAAATCAGACGGCAGTTTTTGGCGTTGACCTTCCTGAACTTGAATTCAGAAAAGAACTATCAGCATTATATTCAAAATATCATTTAAATGATGCCGCATTAAAAGAATATCTTCTGCTTACAAAAATGGAACCTGGCAATGCAGAAAATTTTTACAATGCAGGCAATATTTACGACAACCAGAATCATCCTGAAATTGCTTTAGGGTTTTATCAGAAAGCGATAGCACTTAACAAACGGCATGCAAAAGCTCACGCCGCATTAGGTCTTGTTTTGTTCCGCACCAAACAGCTTGGAGAAGCAAAAAAAGAAATTGACCTTGCAATTCAACTTAGTCCGGATATTGCTTCAAATTATTATTACCTTGGAAAAATTCTTAAAGGAAACAAAGATTACGGTGCAGCCGTAAAAGCTTTTGAAAAATCTTTGCGCGATCCTGAATACCGCCAGAAATCCTTAATTGAAAAAGGAACCTGCTTTCTTTTGGGCGAAAGCCTTGATAATGCAGCCACAGATTTTGAGCGCGCAATAGCAGCAGGAGCAAAAGAAACAACACCTTCCAGAGATACCCTTTTTGCCCGCTATTTTTTGGCTTCAGTTTTTGAAAAACAGCGTAAAATTGAAAAAGCAATCGAACAGTGGAAAATCATTTTTGAAAAAGAAAGAAATTTCCGCGATGTTGCTGCAAAGCTTTCTGAATATCAGGATGTTCAGAACAATGATTCTATGAAAGAATACCTTACCTGCAACGATTCAGATTTTAAAGACTTATGTCAGAAAATTGTAACGGCAATGAAAATGAGCACTCAGCAGCTTTCAGGCATTAAGGACGGATGCATAATTATTGCCACGGACAACAACAGCGAAAGCTGGCGCAATGTAAGAAAACAACTTTCTTTAATCCGCTTCAGCCGTTCTTCTGCAGTACTTGAAGATTCTGTTGTCCGTGAATGTCTTGACAAGGCAAAATCTTCAAACTGTATAAAATCTATTATAGTTTCAAGTTCAGGCTATACCGGCAGTGCAAAGAAATTTGCAGAAAACAGACCTGTTGAACTTTTTGACAAATCAAAACTTGAAAAATTACTTTCAGCGGCGGCAATATAGTTTTTAGGTTCTATAGTTTCAATGAAATTTTTATGTGTTTCAGATCAGATAGATCCTCTGATTTACAGTCCCGGGATAAAAGAACGGTTCAAAGATGTTGATGCCGTTCTTTGTGCCGGGGATTTGCCGCTTGATTATGTGGATTTTATAGTTTCTTCCCTTAACAAGCCGACCTTTTTTATTTTTGGCAACCATAATCTGGAAGATTTTCACCTTTATCACAGACAAAATTCCGCCATTACAGCTGGTCATTTAAACATGGCAGAAATAGGAAATTCCGCAGCTTTTAATGGTTTTGGCCACGGTGCTGAATATACAGGTTTTAAATCTATAAGAACAAATATTTTTTTTACAAATCCTGAAACAGGCAAAAAAACTCCACTGCTTATTACAGGGGCATCAGGTTCAATCCGCTACAACAACGGAATGAATCAGTATACTGACACGCAGATGTTTATAAAGCTTCTGCTAATGATTCCAAAACTTCTTATAAATAAAATTCTTTACGGACGCTACGTTGATATCTTTTTAGCCCATGCAACACCAAGAAAAGTTCACGACCTGGAAGATAACTGTCACAAGGGATTTTCGTGCTACAACTGGTTCATTAAAAAATTCAAACCGGTTTATTTTGTTCACGGCCATATTCATTTGTATGACAGCCGTGCTGAACGCGTAACCGAATACGAAGGAACAAAAGTTGTAAATGCGTTCGGCTATACGGTAATTGAACTTACAGAAAATCAAATATTTATAGAAAACAAATAATTTGCATTTAAAAATTAAAATTTAAGGATTAAGTTTGAGGTAAAAATGATTAATAATTCAGAAGCAGATTTTAACAAAGCCTACAACAAAGCTCTTGTTCACGAAATTCAGCATCTTTTTAATCCGGAAGAAGCTTCGCTTATTTCTTTTTCAGATATAAAAAAACTATTAAAACCAAAAAATGAAAGTTACATAGGCATAAAAACAATTCCAATTTCTTCAATCGTTGGCAGTGAAGACCGATACAACGATTTTGACAAAGAATTTTTTCCAAAAAACCTGCATTTAAGAAGCCGCTGGCAAAGTATAGATGATGCTCATCAAAAAGATATAATTCTTCCGCCAATTTCTCTTTATGAATTAGGTGGACTTTATTTTGTACGAGACGGAAATCACAGGGTTTCTGTTGCAAAAGCCCAGGGAATTGAATTCATAGACGCGGAAGTTGTAAGCCTGAAAACAGAAATAAAACTGAAACCCGGTCTTTCTTACAAAAAGATGAAAAAACAGGTTATAAATTACGAAAAAAGAGTTTTTTACTCTGAAACAAATTTCGGTGATATAACAGACTACTGGTGTCTGGATTTTTCAGCAACCGGACAATATGATGTAATTTACAATCACATTTTGACCCACAAATATTATATCAACCAAAACAAAACAGAAGAAATAAGCATGCAGGAAGCTATTACGTCCTGGTTTGAAACTGTTTATCTTCCTGTAATAAAGCACATTACAAACAGGAAAATTTTAAGGCGATTTCCGGGCCGCACCCCTTCTGATTTATACGTATGGTTCATAAAATACTGGGATGAAATTAAGACAAAATTCGGTGAAAGCTACAGCATAGATGACACAATCGAAGATTTTACAGAAAGATATGGAGTTCGCTTTTTCAGGCGAATAAAAAATAAAATAACCAAAATTTTAATGGATTTTTAATTGTGTTGAGTTAGAATTTTGTGTATGGAATTAAACGTACACAAAATTAATGAAACGTATATTATCGACATACTCGGAGAAATGGACATTTACAATGTCTCTCAGTTACGGTCGCTTTTTTCCAAAATGCTTTCTAAAAACGTACGTTCATTCATTATAAACATGCAGAATGTTGACTATATCGACTCAGCAGGAATCGGAGCCTTAATTTATATCTGCGAGAAAATTTCAAAAGAAGATTTGCAGCTGGCTATAGTAAATGTTCATGGAATTGTACAAACCGTAATAGAACTTACAAAGCTTGGCTTTTATTTTCCTATATATGATTCAATTGACGAAGCCGTTGTAAAATTTCAGGAAGAAATGTCTTTTATGCCGATATAAAGACAATTTTTTATGTCACCTTTTATGTCACGGTAATTTTTTCACCCGTAAGTCGGCGTTCACTCCACGAGGTTCAAATTAAGCTAAAAAAATCATTTAATAGCATTGAATTGCTAACATTTTTGCTAACAGTGCTAAAATTTTATTTTTAACTTTTTATATTATATAAAGTTAATTTTGGAGATGGGGGGATTTGAACCCCCGTCCGAATACGTGATACCAGCACCTCTACAAGTTTATCGATGCGAGGTGATTGTCGGGAAACGGTAGCAGCATCGCAAGCATCGTCTCCGTATTCTGATTAAAAGTCCCGCATAGCGACCAGACACACTATACAGCAAGTCCTGATTGGCGACAGAAATCCCGAATGTTCAGAACGGCGCAAACAGGTTTCCGGCTAACGCTGATTAAGCAGCGAGAGCTAACTGAGAATTGTCTTCTGCAGTTAATTTTTTTGTCTGTTCAAAGGACAGGCGGCCTTACCTGCAGTACAGGCTTCATCGTATCCGTCGAAACCGGTGCATCCCCGAAATTCAACTACTATAATGTAATAAAAAAAAGGCCGGATATGCAAGTATTTTTTGCTAAATCCGGCACTTTTTATAAAAGTCAAAATAAATTACAACAAAGTTTCTATTTTATTTTCCTTAAGAAACAGTCTTTAAAGCCTTTTGACTTAAACTTCTGCATAACACTTCCGTATTCATCTTTTTCAAGCGGACCAACCATAATTTGATAGGCATTACCGCTTTTAGATGGAACAAGTGCCAAAGGATAATTGTCCTTATAACTATTCACAAGATTTTCAATATTTTCTGTATCTTTTAGAACAGAAATCTGAACATAATATTTTCCATTTTTCAAATCTTTTAAGCTTGGAACAATAAAATCGCTCATTTCTTTAGGTTCAGAACTTTCAGCAACGGATGCTATAGGAGCTTCTTCCTCATAAGTTTTTGCAATCTCTGTATCCTGAACTTCAAGCTGGATAACGTCTGAAGTCTCATTTTCCAAGGCTACAGGCGGATTTTCTGAAGCAGGAACAAGAACTATAGGAGCATAAGAATCTTCACTATTTTCTTCTCTAGGAATTTCTTCTGTTTCTGCTTCAACAACCTGAACTTCAGGTTCATCTGTCACAATAGAAGCTGCACTTTCAGTCGGAGGGACTTCATGTTCAACAGCTTCTGCAACAACTTCATCTTTTACTTCAACTTGTTCAACTGGTTCTGCAGGAGCTGATTCAGCAACACTTTCTTGAGCCGGAGTTTCTTCAGCCTCAACAGATTCCTGTGCAGGAGTTTCAGCAACTGCAACCTCTGCAGTTTCAGTAACCGTAGCCGGATGTTCAGGTATTTCTTCAGATTCAACAACTTCTTCCTGTACGGCAGTTTCTGCAGCAGTAGGAACATCGTCAACAGCAACTATTTCTTCAACCGGATTTTCATCAGGATATTCAATTTTTGTTTCAGAATCAGTTTCTTCCAGTTTTTCTTCTTGGGAAGCATAAGAAGCACCAGCTGTTTCTGCAACAACTGCACTTTCAGCAGCAGGAGAAACAAGGCTGCTTTCCTGTGGAACTTCTTCTATAACAGAATCTGTTCCAGAATTAACGGCGTTTTCTTCAGGTTCAGAACCTTTTGCTATTGTTGCACTTCCATAAACCTGTTCGTCAAGTTTTCCAGTGCGCTTTGTAAGTTTTACAAGATTATTTGCATCTTTTTCTATCTTTAATTCGTCTGCTGCTTCTGAAGAAAGAAGAATTGCAACACCTTCAGAAGGATCAAGCGAACCAAGTACAAGAATATCAACTGCGTTTCCATTTGCAGGATTTATTACAGTAACGCTGTCTCCAGGCAGATAACCTACAGTTTTTCCAAAAAGACCTTCAGGAAGTTCTCCTTTTGCAGCTACAACAGCCCTGCCGTCAACAGAAGGACTGAATCCTGTAAAAAACAAACCGGCAAATAATAAGATACCAGCAACAGCAAAGATTCTTTTCATACACACTCTCATTTTTTTAACCCAATCTTTATTTCTTTAGCCATTTGAGCAACAAATTGTTCAACTTCCTTTGCAGAATCAACTTTTAATTTTGCCTGTGGAACAGGTTTTATACGTCCGCTTCCAACAGATTCATTGACTCTGACTTTTATAGAAGACCAGTCTACAGAAGTAATTCCTGCAAGCTGTACACTATCCGGATTTAAAAGATTTGTTCTGTCATAATTGATTTTTATTATAACAAGATAATCCATATAACTGTCTGCAGCTTCCTTTAAAGTTTTATCAGTAACTTCATCACAACTTTCTTCATCCAGAAAAATTGCAGCAGGAGCATCGCAGGCAATATCTCCATACTCAAAAAATTCAGAAAGAATATCCTGATTCAACAATTTTGTTGTTTCCAGAATATTTTCTGCGCTTTTATCATTCTGAAAAAACTGAAACACTATGGAAGACGCATTTGCCATGCTCAACGGCAAAAAACACAACAATAAAAGTGTTAAAAAAATATGTTTTTTCATTCTACATTCCCCAATTAAGGCAGTTTTACCTTATTTTCCTTCAGCTATATTTTCGGAAAAAAAAACTAAACAGATTAGCCATATTTATACAAATATGGTATAGTTAAGAAAGTGCGTAAGATTATTCTGCACCCAATATAAAAAAGAAGGGAATAAAATGAACCGCTCAAAAGGGGATTCCAGATTATATATAATTGGCGCCGGATTTGCAGGCCAGATGATTGCAGACGACATAAAACGAAAAAAAATATTCGGACATGTTGCGGCTTTTCTTGACGATGACGAAAACCTTATAGGAAAACAGATAGACGGCGTTCCGGTTTTAGGGCCGATTGACAACATGGCTTCCCTGCTCCGCTGCTCCAGAGACGATACGGCAATTATTGCAATTCCCGCAGCTCCGGTTGAACGCATAAAAAAGATTTATGAAACACTTACCTTAAACGGATTCGGCAATATAAAAATTCTTCCTGCAATCAGCCAGATTGTCGACGGAACAGCCCATCTTGTTCAGGCAAGGGAATTTAATATTCTTGATATTCTTGGAAGAACTCCTGTAACAATTCCGCTTTCTAAAAGTCTTGCTTATCTTCGCGGCAAACGTGTACTTATAACAGGAGCAGGCGGTTCAATAGGTTCAGAACTTGCAAGACAGCTTCTTTCTGGCGGCTGTGAACGCCTTTATCTTTTTGGTCACGGCGAAAATTCAATTTATCAGATAGACAGGGAACTACGCCTTTTGCAGGCAGAAGGCGTAGGTGAAAAAGCAACAATTGTTCCGATTATCGGCGAACTAAAAAACCGCGAATACATGGATTATATAATCAAAAAAACCCGATGCGATGTAATTTTTCATTGTGCAGCATACAAACATGTTCCAATGATGGAAGAAAATCCTGTGGCCGCAATAGAAAATAACGTTTTTGGAACAAAAAACATCCTTGATGCGGCACTTGAAAACAAGGTTCAGCGTTTCGTCCTCATTTCTACAGACAAAGCTGTAATGCCAGTTTCTGTTTACGGCTGCTCAAAAATGATTTGCGAAAAACTTGTTCTTGACGCAGCACTAAAAGCTTCGGCTAAAACTTCATTTATGTTCGTTCGTTTTGGTAATGTTCTGGGCTCTCGTGGTTCAATTCTTCCTCTTTTCATTGAACAGTTAAAAAACGGCGGTCCGCTTACGGTTACAACACCTTCAATGGAACGCTATTTTATGACAATTCCGGAAGCATGCTCGCTTGTTTTGCAGACAGGCGGCGTTGGCGAAAACGGACATTCCTATCTTTTAGACATGGGTGAACCGGTAAAAATTCTGACTCTTGCAGAACAGATAATTCGTTTTAGCGGACTTGAACCATATAAGGATATAGACATAAAAATTATAGGTGCACGAAAAGGTGAACGCGATTATGAGCCATTATGGCTCCCGGAAGAAAAACCTTCTTTTACAAAATATAAAAAAATACTTGAACTGACAAATACAAATACAATTACAATGCCTTTAGAAGTTTTTCTGCAGAAACTTTCTCCAATTTGCATTTACGATGAAAGCAAAAAAGACTATTTCCGAAATCAGGAAAAACTTATAGAAATTCTTGACGAGGCAATTCCGCAGTTCAAAAACCGAGGTACAAAATAATGTCTGATGCCGACAGCTTAAAAGTTCCTTTTTCCCGCCCTTCTCTTGGAATAGAAGAAGAAAACGCAGTTTTAAATGTAATGCGTTCAGGCTGGCTTACAACAGGTAAATACGCCCTTCAATTTGAAAAAGATTTTGCTGATTTTCTAGCAAAAGGCTGCTCTTCAAACGGACAAAAAAAGGAAGTTACAGCCCTTGCCGTAAACAGCAACACAAGCGGAATGATTCTTGCAATGGAAGCCTGCGGCGTTACAAAAGGAACAGCAGTAATCACAACACCATATACTTTTGTTTCTACAGCGATGTGCGCAAGACATCTTGGCGCAGATGTTTTTTTTGCAGATGTCGAAAAAGATTCCTATTCAATTGATTGCAGCAAAATAGAAGAAATTTTAAAAAAAGATGCAGAGCATGGCGAGCACAAAATAAAGGCAATTGTACCAGTCCACATAGCAGGCAACGTCTGCAATATGAAAAAAATTCTTGAACTTGCAAAAAAATATTCTACAAAAGAAAATACAATCCGCGTAATAGAAGATGCAGCTCATTCATTTCCTTCTCTTACAGAACTTGGTTATGCAGGAATTATCGGTGATATCGGAGTATTTTCATTCTATGTTACAAAGACCATTACAACTGCGGAAGGCGGAATGGTAACGACTACAGATAAAGAACTTGCACAAAGAATGACAGTTATGCGTATGCATGGAATGGACAGAACAACATGGAACCGCTATACATCTCCAAGAGCTTCTTGGGAATATGACATTGTTGCCGAAGGCTATAAGTTCAATCTGCCGGACATTCTTGCAGCAATAGGAATTGAACAGCTGAAAAAAGCCCGGCTGTTTTTTGAAAATAGAATTAAAATTGTTGAAATGTATAACAGATCTTTTAAGAATCTGGATTATATAAAGCTTCCGCCCGACGGTAAAGGAAATGCATGGCATCTTTATCTTATGCGCATAATTCCTGAAAAGCTAAAAATCAACAGAGATGAATTTGCAAAAAAATTGCAGGCAAAAGGAATTGGAATTTCAGTTCATTTTATTCCGCTTTTTCGTTTTACCTACTGGAAAAATCTTTATCCGCAATTTACTTCAGAAAATTTTCCAAATGCGGAACGACAGTATGTTACGACAATTTCTATTCCATTGTGGCCGGACATGACAAAAGATGATGCTGACCAAGTTATAAAAGCAGTAAAAGAAATTGGAGAAGAATTTCATGCCTGAAAAAAAATCAGAAAAAACTAAAAAAAACAGAACAATTCTCTCTGACGATTTTTACAGCGATTTAACATTACCGGATATGCTGCATGCTGTTTTAATCCGTTCACCCAGAAAAGCAGGTCTTTTTGCAGGTATTCAAATACCGCCGGATTTTCCTGAAGGCTATTCAATCTTTACGGCAAAAGATGTTCCAGGTAAAAACCTTGTTTCAATCCGAAATATAAAAGTTCCGGTATTTTGTGAAAGACGTGTTCAGTACGAAGGCGAACCTGTTGCAATTCTTACAGGTCCTGATAAAAATGTCCTTAATCAGCTAAAAGATAAAATTCATGTTATTCTGCATGACGTAAACGAAGATGAACAGGTTGAACAACAAACCAGGGAAAAAGAAATTAAAACAGGTCTTGCAGACAAAAATGAACTTGAATTTAATGAGCTTTTTACAAAAACAAAGAAAGTAATTAAAGGAACATGGAAATCAAATCTGGCAGTTCCTTCTTTTACAGAAACAGAAGGTGCAATCTGTCAGATAAAAAACGGAACTGTTAAAATTTCAACTCCTACAAGATGGATTTTTAATTTAAAAAATGTAGTTTCAACTGTACTTGCAACAGAAAGCGAAAATATCAGCGTAACAAAAACCTGCTGCCAGCCATATACAAGAAACGGTGACTGGAAAAATTCACTCATCTGTGCGCAGACAGCTCTTGCGGCTTTTAAAACCGGAAAGCCTGTAAAACTATGCTTTTCAGAAGAAGAACAGAAAAAATTTATTACCTGTCCGATGCCGGTTGAAATTTCTTACAAAAGCGCCATTGATGAAGACGGAAAAATCATCGCAATGGATATAGATATCGAAGCAAACATAGGCTCTTGCGATCCGTTCACAGATAAAATTATCGAGCGTCTGATGATTTCAAGCTGCGGAATTTATAATTTCCCGAATTTAAGAATTCATGCAAAAGCAAAAACATCACGGCTTCCGCCTACAAATCAAAATATTGATTTATTAGTTACACAGGCATCTTTTTCAATAGAAAGTCAGATGAATAAAATTGCAGAAATAACAGATTTTGCTCCCTATGAATTAAGATATAAAAACATACGCGCAAATTTAAAAGATAACCACATGCCGTTTGTAATTCCTTTTGAAAATCCTCAGAATACAATTGAAGCACTTACAAAACTCTGTGATTTTAAAAGAAAATTTACAACTTACCGGCTTGACTATATTGAGCGCCAGAAAAACAGCGACAATCTGGAAGTTTTTCCGATGCGTGGTATAGGTCTTGCATGCAGTCCGATTGCATCAGATTATTATGGAACGGATTTAAAAATAGAAATTCCAAAAATAGAAGCCACTCTTGAAAAAAACGGTACATTCTATATAAAAACCCTTCAACCTTCTCCTTCAATTCTTTCTATATGGAAAGAAACGGCCTCGTCAATCTTAGGAATAAGACCGTCAGATGTTAAGATCAATACAAATTTTGAAGCTGATGAAGAACCTCTGTTACCTGAAGATTTTTATTCAAATATCAGTGTAATGACTCAGCTTTTAAAAAAATGCTGCACGGCTATTCAGGCTAAAAAAAATAAAAACATATTTCCTATAACGATAAAGAAATCTGTTCCAAAAACAGTAAAAGATTTGTGGAATTCTGAGACTTTAAAAGGAAGTCCATACAGCTGTTCATCTTTTGCAGCAGCCGCAGTAGAACTTGAAATTGAGCCAAGTACATTCAAATGCAAATTACGCGGAATATGGATTGTAATTGACGCTGGAAAACTTCTTATTGAAAACGAAGCTCAAAACAGGGTTTATTTTGAAATAAACAGAACATTAGAAACTTTTTTTCAAAATGACGAAATTGAATGCGCAAAAATTTCTGTAAGCTTTATTAACTCCCAAAGCGAAGCAAAACCGATTCAAGGGCTTGTGCTAAGTACCCTGCCTTCGGCATTTCTTTCGGCAATTTCCCAGGCAATTTCCGAATCTATTTCTGAATTTCCTGTTAATTCGGAATTGTTATTTGAAAAAGGTGCATTTAAGCCAGACGAATTCCTGGATGCTGAAGAAGAAATTACAGCGGACGAAGCAGAGAAAACTCTGGAGGAAAGCAAATGAAACTTTCTGTAACGTTGAACGGTCAGAAGCAGATTCTTGAAGCAGAGCCACAAACTTCTCTATGTCAGGTTTTAAGAGATTTAGGCTTTACTTCAGTAAAAAACTCCGGTAAAAACGGACTTGCACTTTCGTGCACAATTCTGCTCGACGGAAAACCTGTTCCAAGCGATATCATTCCATTTGCAATAATAAACAACGCAGATATTGTCACACTCGAATATTTTAAAACAACAGAAGATTACAAGGATATAGAAAACGGTTTTGAACAGGCAGGAATAAATTTATGCGGTTACTGTAATTCCGGAATGATTTTCACAGCCTATGATATAATAAAAACATACCAGCGGCCGACTATTCAGGAAATCGAAGATAATTCATCAATAAGCTATTGTTGTACAAGCAAAAAGGCATTTATTGCGGGCGTACGCAGTGCCATAGCATTCAGAACAAGACGAACAGGAAGTTTCAGGAATGGACACAGATAATATTCAGGTAAGCATAGCAGACAGTTTAACAGATGTTTTTTATTACTTAAAAACAATGCCCGGATTAAAAATTACAGGAGCATGTACAAATCTTAAAGAATTTCCTAAGAAAATGCTTTCTGTCCGGGGATTAAAAGAACTTTCTGAAATCACAAGAAATGAAAATTATATAGAAGCTGGCTCAGCCGTTACTATTACAAAACTCATGCTTCAGGGAAAAACAAAGCTTCCTGCTTTTTTTTACGAAGCATTAAACAGCATAGCAACTTCACAAATCAGAAATCTTGCAACAATTGGCGGTAATATCTGTAGTGAAGATATAAAAGGAACTTTATATGCACCGCTTTTGGCTTTAGATGCAAGGCTGATTTTCCAGACAGAAACAGAAACAACGGCAATTCCAATAAGTAAGTTTTCGTTAGATAAAGGATTCAGGCTTCTAACAAAGGTTCGGATTCCAACTGATGAATGGGACATTGCAGAATTTTGCAGGCTTGGAGAAAGTCATCACCTTACAGAAAAATCTGCATCCTATGTTTTTCTTGCAAGCGTAGAAAACAGTGTCTTAACGAGAGTCCGGCTTGCATTTGCGAATTTACAGGGTGCGCGTTTTACGAATTTTGAAAACAGGATTGTTGGTTCAAGACTTCCTCTGGAAAAGAAAAACATTTCTTCAATAATAACCGATGCAGGTTTTGAATACGATAAATATTTTTCCTATTCAAAAAACAATCCGTTTATGAAAGAAGAATTTTTACGCCTTATAACCTATTCGCTAAATAAAATAAGCTGATACTTATCTATCCCAAATGGTGCAACACTAATCTATAAGCATCGCATCGCCATAAGAGAAAAAGTGATATTTATTTTCTACCGCATTTTTATAAGCTGCAAGAATGTTTTCCCGGCTTGAAAAGGCACTTACAAGCATCAGCAATGTTGATTCAGGCGTATGAAAATTAGTAAACATTTTATCAACTACTTTAAATTTATATCCAGGGTAAATAAAAATGCTTGTTTTTTGAGTTCCGGCTTGTACAATTCCATCTGCTGTTGAACAGGATTCAAGTGTACGCACAGAAGTTGTACCGACGGCAAGAATCGGCCTGCCATCCTTTTTTGCCTGATTAATTTTTTCAGCCGTACTTTCAGAAACAGAAAACCATTCTTCGTGCATCTTGTGATTTTCTATTACGTCTTCGCGCACAGGAAGGAATGTTCCTAATCCAACATGAAGCGTAACGAATTCCCTTTCTATTCCTTTTGCATCAAGTTTTTTAAGCATATCTTCGGTAAAATGAAGTCCTGCTGTAGGGCACGCAGAACTTCCTATATTTTTTGAATAGACATTCTGGTAACGTTCGCTGTCTTCTTCGGTGTCTTCGCGTTTTATATAAGGAGGAAGCGGAATATGCCCGTTCTTTTCAAACCAGGATTCATCAAGTGCAAAATCAAATTTTAGGGAACGGAATTCTGTTCCATTGTTCTTTTCATTTTCTATTATTGTGCCTGTAGAACCATCAGAGAAAGTGTAATTCATGCCCGGTTTTTGCTTTTTTGCATTTTTTACCATTACATTCCAGACACATCCGTCTTTATCAATCTGATTAAGGAACATAAATTCCTGTTCACGCCCGGTAGTCTGTTTTATTCCGTAACAGCGGGCACGTCTTACACGTGAATCATTAAAAACCATAAGGGTTTCAGGTGCAATTAAATCAGGAAGTTCATCCATTAAATGATGAGTAACTTTGCCGGTAAAACGGTTCATCTGCATAAGCTTATCCTGTCCGCGAATGCCGGAAGGATGCTGGGCAATAAGTTCTTCAGGTAAATCAAAATCAAAATCGGTTAAATTCATTTTTCTTCCTAAGTTTTTATTCAAATAAAATTTAAAAAAGCAGCCGCGCTTGTCCGCCAGAACTTTCTGGTGAAGAATCAGACGGCCTAAAAGGTAAGCCCAAATGTCTGTAGGCTTTTTCCGTTACAATACGACCGCGCGGCGTTCTTTGCAACAACCCGCACTGAATCAGATATGGCTCGTAATAATCTTCCAGAGTATCAATAGATTCACCGATAGAAATTGCAAGCGTTTCTGCTCCTACAGGTCCGCCGCCATAGCTTTGAATAATGGAAAGTAAAATTTCCCTGTCGTATTTTTCAAGTCCTAAAGAATCAATTCCAAGACGCTCAAGGCCTTCATCAACTATTTTTTTGGTAATTCTGCCGCCGCCAAAAATCTGGGCAAAATCCCGCATACGGCGAAGAACCCGGTTTGCAACGCGCGGCGTTCCCCGGGAACATGAAGCCATTGCAAGCGCTGCATCCTCATCTACAGCAACATTTAAAATTCCTGCCGACCTGTGAATTATAAGTGCAAGTTCTTCTGCAGGATAATAGCTGAAGCGCTGAATAATTCCAAAGCGGCTGATTAAAGGACTTGAAACCATTCCGGCTTTTGTTGTAGCACCAACCAGCGTAAAATTAGGAATTGGAATTCTAACAGTACGGGCTGCCGCGCCCTGCCCTATAATCCAATCAAGCTCAAAATCTTCCATTGCAATATAAAGCATTTCTTCAATGGCAGGTTTTAAACGGTGAATTTCATCTATAAAAAAAACTGTCCTTGGAGTAATTGTAGAAAGAATTCCTGCAAGATCTTTAGGCTTTTCCAAAGCAGGCGCACTTGTTACCTTAAAATCTGCTCCCAATTCATGCGCAGTAATCTGTGCAAGAGTTGTTTTACCAAGACCAGGCGGCCCTATTAAAAAAAGATGATCAAGACTTTCCTGCCGAGCTCTGGCTGCTTCTATAAAAACAGATAGATTCTTTTTTACTGTATTCTGTCCGAGAAATTCATTTAAAAGCTGAGGGCGCAAAGATTCCTGAGCATCATCTGCAGAAGGAATATCTGAACGCACTATGGAAGATTCGCTCATAGAAGAATCCTGCATAACTTACCTCGCAAGTGCAACCAGTGCACGCTTAAAAATTAAATCTTCTTTTTCTTTTCTGTCCTTTGCCTTAAAACCTTCATCTGAAGACAAACCAGAAACAATTTCATCTATTACAAGTTCACAGTTTTTCTTTTCGTATCCCATGTTAACCAGAGAATCAATAACATCTGCATATGCATTAGTTTTTACAGTACGAACTGTAACCGTATAATCCAAAGAAATTTTACCTTTAAGTGCAAGAAGCATTTTTCCTGCCGTTTTTTTACCGACTCCTGGAATTTTTTCAAGGGCAGCAAGATTTCCTTCATCCAAAGCAGAAACCAGCTGAGAACCAGAAATATTAGAAAGAATTTTTACAGCACCTTTAGCACCAACACCGTCAACTTTTAACAAATCCAGAAAAAGCATACGTTCTTTTGCAGATGCAAATCCAAAAAGCTTCATGGAATCTTCACGGTGCAAAAGCCAGGTATAAACTTTTGCGACCTGCCCTATCGGAGGAAGCGCATCAAGCGTACTGTCCGGAACAAATAAATCCCATTCAATTCCGTTTGTTTCAAGATAAAGCGTATTCGGCATTTTTCCGGTAATCGTACCGGTCAAACTGTTAAACATAAAATTATTATATCAGAAAACACTTTCTGTGTCATTTAAGTTAAGAATTACTATCTAATAAAGAAGAAGTCGCGGCGCAGTTAAATACTTAACTGCGCCGCGAAGACAGTGCGGCTCAAATCAATGGCTTTCGTTTACCGAGTATTTGCGCCTCACAGGTTATTTTATAAACCCAAGGCTAAGCGGAACTTTTCTCTGGAACGCAGAAGAAAGAACATTTTTTTTGTCTATACACAAGGCAGTTGAATGCCCGCCGTCAAACATCAAGGCATTCCAGACTCCGTAATGAATTAAAATATCTGAAGTTTCTGAATAATTTAATCCTCTGCTTTTCTCAAAATCTGTACCTTCAACAACAAGGATAAAAACTGTTTTTCCGTCCTTTGAAATTCCCAAAGCCGTCTGTTGTTCTTTATTATCAATATATTTTCCAGTTTTCTTTCCTTCTTTTACCAGCGGAAAAAATCCGCCCACAGTTAAAACAGCCGATTCTTCTGCAGAGGCTTCTTCAACTTCGTCTGTCTGACTGAAATAAATTCTTGCACTGTGATTTTTATAAAAAGCTACCGATGCATATTTTGCAACAGGTTCAGAAAAAGTTATATTATTTTCTCTATAAACTCCGCTTATACGCCTTAAGTCTTTACGTTTTATAGGATTAAGTCCTTTATAAAAACTGTACGGACTTGTATTAATTGCAATATAAGAATCTGTCCGTCTGCTGAACTTTTTTGTTTTCTGCGCTTTTACAAATCCGTCTTCATATATTTTTTCAGGCATACAGGTAAGTACAGAAAAATTTTCAAGAGGAATTTTCACCAGATGAAAAATCAAAGGAAATTCAGCATCTATAACTTTTACATAATCGCAGCCATTTTCAAGCTTTGTTTCTATTACGGACGCATCATCTGGAATTTCATAAACCGGCCAGTCATCCCGTCTTTCATATTTTCCGGAAAGCGTTGCACAGGACAAAAACAAAAAACAAGCAACCGTTAACAGTAACTTAAAAAACATCTCAAACAGTATACGAAAACTTGTTTTTAAAGTATACTATTTCATATGTCTGTTATTGAGCTTAGAAATATCTGCAAAACATATCAAATGGGTAAAATCGAAGTAAAAGCTGTTGACAGAGCTTCTTTTTCCATTGAAAAAGGTGATTTTGCCGCAATTTCAGGGCCTTCCGGTTCCGGTAAATCTACACTGCTGAATATTATCGGTTTAATTGATACTCCTACGAATGGTACGCTATTTCTAAATGGAACTGATGTTTACAAAGATTTTGACTTTTCAATTACTTCAAAAATATCTTCTAAACTTGATAAAAAACTTACACTTCTGAGGCATCAGAACATAGGATTTATTTTTCAGACATTTAACCTGATTCCAGTTCTTAATGTATGGGAAAATATAGAACTTCCATTAAAACTCGGAAAACTTCCGCCAGAGCAGACAATGAGAAAGTCTCAGGAAAAAGAATGGATTTCCTATTTAATTGAAACAGCCGGACTTACAAACTGGAAAACCCATAAACCATTTGAGCTTTCAGGCGGCCAACGCCAGAGAGTTGCCATTGCCCGTGCTTTAGTAACAAAGGCTCCGGTAATTCTTGCCGACGAACCCACGGCAAATCTTGACTCTAAAAACGGAGACCAGATTCTTGATTTGATGAAAAAACTGAACACCGATTTGGGAACAACTTTTATTTTTTCTACACATGATGCAAAAATTGTTTCTATGTCAAATCATGTAATAAAAATTAAAGACGGACAGGTTCTGTAAATTTTATCAGTAATTTACATTCAGAAGTAAAGAAGTTCCTACCGTTACTTTTGCAGTATCGAAAGGCTCTCCGTATTCAATTTTTACACCATTTTTCCATTTTGCATGCGGGAAAATCCCTGAAAGAATAATTCCAGGTTCAGCAACACCTTTTCTTTCCTGACAGTAATGCTTCCATGTTGAACCAACCGTAATGTTCCGATTTCTGCCAAGTCTTGAAATACCGGCATACATTGCAACCTTGCTTGAATGCGAAGTCGTTTCAGGCTTATAAACATCCTGAAATTCAACATTAAAACCAAAAGCTGGACCAGAAGTTTCCCATAAACGATAGGTTCCACCTGTAAATGCCATCCTGGAAAAACCGTTCAAATCCGAATTATGAATCTGCTCATTTTTGGCAAGGCGTTTTCCAAATTCTTTAAGAAGTTCCTTATCATGAAGACACACAAGTTCCTGGGCATATAAATCAAACCCAAGTATTGTACGTTTTACTTCTGCACCTATTACAGGATCCATATGCGTATCTTCGCCTGCTAAAACTACAGCCGATGATGCAGACGGATATTTTCTTCCAAAAAAATTAAACGATGTCTGTCCTATTATGACTTCAACAGAACCTGCATAAGACAAATCATTCTGTGTAGGATTTTCTCCGTTTCCTTTATAAAGGGCAAAAGCTGTAAAATTAAAAATACCGGCAGGAATTCTTAACTGCATAGAAGTGCCTTTTCTGCTGTCAGTTAAAATATTTGTACACAAGGCATCATCATCTTCTTCAAACATTTCCGTATCAGAAAAAAGCCTTATATTTCCCCAGACAGTTTCTTTTTTTCCGGCAGTTATATAAAGATGAGAAAAAGGAGCATAATCAAAATACATTTCATATAATTCAATCTGCCACTGTTTATTTTCTTTTTTCTCGGGGAATTTCGTTCTTAAAGTTCCTTTTAAGCTGAAAGTCTGATCTATTCGTGTACTGAAAGATAAATCATTTAAAAATTTTACTCCGCTTGTAGCACCGCTGTTCCCGTCTTCGTTTACATAACCTGCACCAAGCTCCGATTCAAGGTGTCCTGAAAAATGCAAAGGAACAGTAAAATTATTACCTGAAATTGTAATTGTGTTTTTTTCAGTTTTTTCCTCAGAAACTACAGGAGTTTCAATATCTTCGGCATCTACAAAAAGCAAATCAAACTCATCTGTTACTGTTACGTCTGCACCAGCGGATACAACTGTACTTGCGGATACGTCAGAGGAATTTTCACTTTTCAACTCAGAACCTGTTTGTTCTGCAAAAATCAACATTGATGAGAAAAGTAAAAAAAACACTATCACAGCCGAGCGGCCGGCAAAAACTTTTTTATTCATAACAGAAAAAACTATTGAACGCTCATCATTTCAAGGAAAGGTTTGGAATAAACATTGTCATCTACATTTTTAAACACCGGATTTGTAATTGTAACCTGTGTCTGTTCATACTGAACCTTCCCATCAATTTTTTTACCGCGAAGATTATCAAGAATCACCATAGAAACCGGAATAGAATATTTTTTTCCGTTGCCTTCAACCGCCTGATAAGAAGGAATTCCTGTTGTACGCAAAAGCTGACCTGAACTTGAATAATCTTCTTTTTTGCGTACAAGACCGTCTTCTTTAGTAACCCAAAGTTTTACAACGGGATAGTCAACATCATTTTCTTTAGCCTTTAAATTATAAAGAATGCATTTGAATTTTGATAAAGTAACTTCCTCTGCACTTTCAATCGAATAACTTGAATAATACTTCTGCGGCATAAAGTCTGAATTATTTGCATTTGTTCCCTGAAATTTTTCACGGGCACTGGTAAAAGTAAAACGCTTGTCAGCAGGATCAAAAAACCATATTTTACCGTCTACCTGAAGGTATCCTTTACCTTTATCAGCTGCAGGAGAATTTACAAGGATTGTCCATTTTGACTGGGAATCCCTACGGTACATTGTTGCTTCAGTCTTATACTTTCCGTTACCTGGTTTTACCTGAACAACTGTATAATGACCTGTAAAATCTATATTGTAAAAAGCCGTACTTTCTTCAGCAGTTTTTAAAAGTTTTTCCGCTTCAGCTCTAGAAAAAGCCTGTGAAAAAACAGCAGTGGAAGCAAACAAATACAGTAAAGCACAGGACAGTCTGCAAATAATTCGTTTTTTCATAAAATCTCCATTTTGCCAGTTACAATTTAACCTGTTACGGCTAGAGCCTGGCAGGGTGTCATTTTTACGGTTTTCTGTACAGCAAACAAAACTGCAATGGTTGTGGTTACTATTACAATCAGGCAAATCGCAAAAATCGAAAAAATATCTATTACAGGTATAATTACACCTTTTGAAAGAAAAATATCAAAAGCCGGTATAAAAGAAAAATTAACAAATTTTGTAAAATAACACAACAAAAGGGAAAGCAAAAAACCTGCAAAACATCCGGTAACAAGCAGAACAAAATTTTCAGAAAGAAGTATTTTGCGGATTCCATTGCGATTCATGCCGATTGCCATATATATTCCTATCTCGTTGCTTCGTTTCATAACAAGCACGCGGTAAGTTGAACTGATACCTATTATAATAATAAGAACAAGAGTATAGATTATAAAACCAGAAATTCCGTTCATAGCATCAATCAAAATTTCAACTTCTTTTAGATTTGATTTTAAAGGAATAAGCGCATAAGTTGGAGTCGGCAATACTCTTTCATCAATAAGTTTTCTGTAAAAAATATTCTTGTCATCTACCTGCTCAAACATATTAAACTTTTGTTCAAGCATCGATTGATAATAATCAACATTCAAAGCATCTTTATCATGTTCAGGAAAAGAAATTACAATACGGTTACAGGCTTCCCTTTCCATTCCGAATGCATCCTTCAGCACATTAACATCCATATAGGAAGTATACATGCCAAAAAGACTTGAATCTGAAAATATTCCTTTTACTTCAAGTTCAACAGTATTTATATAATCGTGTCTGTCTCTAAGCATAAGGATTACGGTATCACCGGTATTGCACTCAAGCATTTCTGCAATCGGTTTAGAAAGTAAAATTCCATTTGTATCTGCCATATTTTGCGCAGAGCCTGAAACAAATGTAAAATATTCAAAAAGGTTCTTTTCTCTTTTAAAATCAACGCCTTTTATAACTCTCTGACGGACTCCAAGGCCTTCAAAATATAAGGCCGCATACTGTGCGTCAAAATCAAAGCGCTGGGAAATAACAGCCTGTTTCGGAAAAACATCTTTAAGTTTTTCAATCATTCCTTCGGCATCTGGAAAATACAATTCATTATTTCCGCCTATAAACTGCAAGTCTCCGCCATAATAAATTTTTGCTTTCATGCGCAGCGAATCAAGCATTCCGTTTATTACAAAAACACTGAAAAGAGAAATGCCGACACCAATTGCGCAAACCAGAAAAAGCGAAAGATACTGGCGTTTTCTAAGTAAAAGTGAACGTAATCCAAGTATAAAATGCGTCATTTTTTAGCTCCGTTCATTGCAGAAACAGGACTTACATTTAATGCAGTTTTTAACGGGTAAATCCATCCGATTATTCCAAGGAACAGCGCAAGCATAAGTGAATTTCTTAAATTAGAAAATGTAATCTGCGTAATAAGATGATTCCCACCAAATAGCTGAATAAGGAAACTGTTGTTAAATGAAATATTAAATGCAGATATAGCTGATGAAATCAGAGTTCCAAGAATATCACCTAAAACACCTGATAAACCGGTAATAATAATGGTTTCGCACATAAAAAGGAGGGCAACAAACAGTTTGGAAGAACCAATTGCGCGCATTGTACCTATTTCATTTATCCGGTCAAGGACATTAATTACAAGTGCATTGTTTACAACGATAAAGCCTGCAAATAAAATTATTAAAATCCCGGCATTAAAAATTATACGCATCCAATAAAGATACATTGCATTGCGGCCTGCCGCATAGCGCCATGAAACAGCTTCTATCTGCCAGCCATTCTTTTTAAACTGTTTATTAAGGGACTTTATTATCTTTCCAGTCTTCGTGTTTTCTTTAGCAGAACAGATGATAAAATTCCACGAAGCTGAATCTTCAATTACAGGAGCATCTGCAACAAAATCAACTTCTTCTGCCGATGTTACAGAATCAGCTATGTCTTCAACAACAGCATCCGTATCAAATGCATCTTCAAAAAGACTGTCAAAATCATCCGTTGAATCAACCAATAAATCAGTTTCACTTTCTTCTATATCTGAATCAGAAACAGTCTGTGTAATATTCATAATTGAGCGGACAGTTTCAGGATTAACAATACAGAATTTCATCATAATATCGTGGGGAACTTTCCATTCATAAATACCGGTAACAGGAACTGCCCGAATTCTAAATGTTGGTCCGTCTACAACCGTAAACTGAATTGTATCACCTGCTGAAACTGAAAGGTTTGAAGCAATCTGTTTGCAAAGCAAAGCACCTTTTTCGCCAGAAGCAAAAGCAGAACCGTCAACAATCCTAATCGAAGGCATTAATTTTACATATTCGGAAGAATCTACACCAAAAATATAAAGAGGTGTTCCTGCCCCGTTGTTTTCAGCAAAACCAGTCCCGGTAATCTGCGGGATTATGGATTTTATCCGAGGATTCTGCAAAAGGAGTTTTTTTATTTCTTCATAAGGAACGAGAGTTTCAATTTTAGAAAGCTGACCTGTGACAGGAGTTTCATCGCCAAAAAGCGAAAGCTGTACATTTGCTTTAGGCCGGATTACAAAATCACCTGTAAAACTGTTTTCAAAAACCTCTTCTATACCGAATTCAGTGCGGTCAAAAACTGAATTAGATACTACAAGCAGCGCAATAGAAAATGAAATAAATAAAACAATAGCAAAAGATGATTTTCTGGAAACAATATTTTTTATTGCAAGGCTAAAAATAGTAAACAAAAGTAATCTCCGCCGGCATTAACCTATGCCACCATTCAATAACGAATATTATAAAAAATATCCTTAAAATTTAAAGCAGTTTTTAAAACTGTGTTTAACGCTGTCCTTTTTCAAATTTTCTTGTAAGTCTTCTGGTAATGTTTTTTTGTTCTTTATTAATGCGACGGTTTACCGCCCTGTTTATATAATGCAAAGTAGAAAAAATCAGCAGAATAAAGGCAAAAGAAAGAAGCAGAAGAACTGTACCTTCAAAAGTTTTCAAATACATGGCAAGCCCTACAGAAAGACAGATTAAAACCTGAATTCCAAGCAAAACACCGAGAGCACCTTTTTTAGAAAGTCCGATATTCATGAGTTTATGATGAACATGGGATTTATCAGGTGAAAAAATAGAGCGGTGTTCCCGTGTTCTTCTCCATATGGCAGCAATTGTATCTGTAAGAGGAATAGAAGCAAGAACAAGCATGATTAAAAACTTATTATATTCATAATTCAAGGTTGAATAAAACAAAGGACAGACAGCAGCAAAATAACCTAAAAACTGACTTCCGCCGTCACCAAGGAAAATTTTTGCAGGAGGCTTGTTGTAAACCATAAAACCTGCTATTGAACAGGAAAGAATAAGACATATTGCAGAATAATCAACAGCAGAGCGTGCAAAAACAATATGAAGGGTTGCAAAAATCAGAAAAGAAATTCCTGAGCACAGCCAGTCAAGCCCGTCTATTAAATTAAACGCATTTATTACGCCAACAATCCAGAAAAACGTAAAAATCTGTCCTACCAGCGGAGGAACCTGAATAAACAAAATCTGTTTAAACCTGTATCCGCCGGAAACAACAATAAAGGCTGCCGTGCACTGAATCAAAAATTTAAGTCTGGCCCTTAAATTGATAAAATCATCAAGCACGCCCATTACAAAAATCATAAATGCGCCAATCCACATAAAAACCGGGAAAAGCATGTGCGATGTAGAAAATGCAAAAATATATACAAAAAAAGAAATTGAAAAAGAAATAAATATTGCAACCCCGCCAAGTCTTGGAACTTTGCCTGTATGAATCTTACGCGCATTTATTGAATCATAAACATTAAATTTTTTGCAGAAGATGAAAATTAACGGTATGAGACCTAACGAAATAATAAATGCAGCCAGCGAAGTATATATCATAAACCTTTTCCCGAAACCACCGTACCAATACTATACGCACGTACAGGGGGTATTTATTACCCTTTTTTGTTTGAACTTTTTCCTATTCTAACATAGAGCATAAATCTCTTCAATCAGAATTAAGATTTTATAAAGGTAGATTTTCCAACAGTACCTGAAACGAAAATTCCCTAAACGCTTGACGTTTTTTTTTAACCGCATTATATTTCTATCTGTATTGGTTCAAATACTTAAACCTTTAATCACTTAAACCGATACAGCGCAGGAACATCAAAATACCACGCGCAATATTGACTTTTTATGGGAGAGATTATGAGAAAAATCTTAAGGCATCCGTGGATTATAATTATCCTCATAAGTGCAATAACCGCATTTTTTACAATGCAGCTAAGGGTAATTGAAATTCAGAACACTATCAGACTTTTTATGCCGCAGAAAGGAGAATCCTATACACGGCTTCACAAAACAGAAGACCAGTTCGGCAGTATGATACTTCTTGGAATTTCACTTGAAACAACACAGGACGAGTCAGTAATTACTCCGCAGAATATAAAAATCATTCAGAAAATCACAGAAGACTGTGAAATGCTTGATTTGATTGAAGATGTTGATTCACTTACAAATGTTGATTTTATTTATGGTCTTGACGGAAGTTTGAATACAGGCAACCTTTTAGGCGGCGACGATTATACAGGCTCTGCAAAAGACATTAAATCAATAAAAGAAAAAATAATTGACTGGCAGGATATGTATCATAACGTAATTCTTTCTGACGATGGAAAAATTACACAGATTATGATGACAATAAATCCGGAAGCAACTTCAGGCCAGCAGGTTGAGCTTTTACGGAAAATCCACAAAATCGTAGAAGAAGATATAAAAGGTTCAGACCTTACAGTCCGCTTCTATGGAGACCCTGTTCAAAGTTATGAAATGCGCTCCATGATGATGAAAGACTTACTGTGCCTGATTCCTCTTGTAATTTTAGTAGTAATAGTAACACTTTATCTTTCATTCCATTCAATAGCGGGAACTTTCATGCCTCTCCTGACAGTACTTATCAGTACAATATGGTCTGTAGGGCTCATGGCTATTTTCAAAGTAACGTTCACTCTTATTGCAAGTGTAATTCCTGTAGCCCTTATTGCCTGCGGTTCTGCATACGGCATTCACATTATAAGCCATTACTATGAAGCTCTTGTTCAGGTAAAAGGTACTATGACAAAAGAAAAGCACCTGGATGCTATTATGGCTGGCCTAAAAAATGTCCGGGCAGCAGTTATTCTTGCAGGTCTTACAACAATTGCAGGCTTTGTTTCACTTGTAACAAGTCCGCTCGTTCCGCTTCAGTCTTTTGCAGCCTTTACAGCTTTGGGCGTAGGCTTTGCACTTTTGCTTTCTATCTTCCTTATTCCAGCCCTTCTTTACCTTACACCAATAAAGAAAGTTGGAATTACTTCTAAAGAGTCTCTGGAAATTGCAACCCGCTTTAAAACAAAAATCAAGGCAAAACTTGCAAAACGCGGTATCAATTTAAAAAGGAATGAAGATGAAGATTATTCATACATAATCTACAAAATTCTTGCCGGCAGTCCTGCAAGAATCACCTTATTCATTCTGGCAATTACTATTTTTTCAGTAGTCGGAATCAAAAAAATGGTAATTGATACAGCAATGATCAATTACTTCCCGAAAGAAGCTCAGTTCCGCAAAGATGTTGATTTTGTTGACGAAAAATTAACAGGTACAAACAGCCTTTTCCTCCTTATTACAGGACAGGAAAAAGGAGATTTAACAAAACCTGAAATCTTAAAAAGCGTAGATGGTCTTCAGAAATACCTGGAAAAAAATAATCCTGAAATCGGAAAAATTGTTTCATTTACAACTTTCATTAAGCGAATGAATCAGGTTATGCACGTTCCGGCAATTACACGCCCGGCAGAAGCAGAACAGAATTCTAACGATGAATTTGATGATTTTGACGGTTTTGGTGATGACGACGGCTTTGCAGATTTTGAAAGTTTTGATTCTTTCGATTCATTTGATTCAGGAGAGTTCTCAAGTTTTGCAGACGATTCTGCTTCAGCATCAGGCACAGAAACTTCAACCGATTCTTCAGAGAGTGAATTTGTTGACCCGAACATTGCATATTCAAAAACACTTGGCGAAAAAATGACTACAGCTGACTTTATGGCAATGCTCCAGTCTGCCTTTGTTGCAGCCGGCGGAAAAAACGCAAGCGTTGAAGCTGTTGTAAATGAACTTGAAAAATCACTCAACTATAACGGTACAGACTATTACGAAGTTCCTTACGATGTAGAAAAATATCCTGTTACAAGCCGCGACGAACTTGCCGACCTTGTTTCACAGTATCTGCTTTTGTACAGCGGTTCTCTTGACAAATTTGCCGATGAACAGCTTGCTCCAAAACAGATTCGTATGCAGGTTCAGATTCGCGGTCAGAGCACAGTCCTTACAGGAAGAATTATTGAAGATGCAAAACGCTATGCTGCTAAATATTTCCCGGAAGGCTATACAATTGAAGCTACAGGAAATGCAGAAATGCAGTACACAATGGCACATATGGTTGTAACAAGCCAGATGACAAGTATCGCTTTCTCAATTTTTATGGTATTTCTGATTCTTACGATTTCTTTCAAATCACCATTGGCGGGAATAATCGGCGTTCTTCCATTGATTTTTACAATCATGCTGAACTTTATGGTTATGGGTTTTGTAGACATTCACCTTGACCTTATTACAAGTATCATCGCATCGGTTGCAATAGGTATCGGAATTGACTATACAATTCACTTTATGGAAGCCTACAAGACAGAACGTGCCAACACAGATGATTTAACCATCGTAACCAAAAACACGTTCAAAATAAGCGGACAGGGAATTATTACAAATGCACTTGCGGTAGGATTAGGATTTGCAGTTCTTCTGCTTTCGAACTTTGTAATCCTTCGCTATATGGGAGTACTTGTAGCAATCGTAATGTTCTCAAGTTCTACTCTGGCTTTAACGATTATTCCGGGACTTTTGAATACTTTCAAACCGAAGTTCATGGAACCACAGCCAAAGAAAAAAGCCGGCAAAAAAAAGGCTGAAGATAAAGAGTAACAATAGATTAATAATAAAGAAGGATGTCCGGACTTTTTACAGAAAGTCCGGTCGAACACTTATACAGCAAAACTTTTACACAATATAGGAGATTTTCTATGAAACTTACAAAACTTTTTACAATTCTTTCAATTTTTACAATTGCCGGAACAGCCTTTGCTCTTGACGGCAGAGAAGTAATGCAGAATGCTTACGATGTAAAAGAACCATATTTTTCACACGCACTTGTACAGATGGACCTTGTAAGCAAAGATGGTGCAGTTGAAAGCCGTCAGGTTGAAGAATACGGACGCAGCAAAAACAATATCAAAGATGCAGTTTTTGTTTTCCGTACACCGGCAAGCGTTGCAAACACACGCTTTTTACAGAAAGAAAACAAGGACAAAGATGATGATAAATGGATTTACCTTCCAAAACTCAAGCAGACAACAAGAATTGCTTCTTCTGACGGAGATAAATCATTCGTTGGAACAGAATTTACATACGACGATATGAGTACCCGTGAAGTTGACGAAGATACACATGAACTTCTTGCAGAATCTGAAAAAAAAGGAAATTTTGACTGTGCAAAGGTAAAATCTACTCCAAAAGATCCAAAAAGCAGCCAGTATATGTACAGAATCTCATGGGTAGATAAAAAAACATGGATTCCTGTTTACATTGAATTATACGACAAAAAGGGTCAGCTTTTAAAAGTAAATGAAATTACAAGCATTCAGCACCCTACAGGCGTAAACAATATTGTTTATGACATTCCTACAGAAAGCCACATGAAAAATGTACAGAACGGAAGAGCTACCAACCTTAAAATTCTTAAGCTTGATGTTGATAAAAAGATTCCAGCCGGCGTATTCACAACAAACTTCCTTGATACAGGAAAAATCGCACAGTAGACTTTTTAATGGAGTTTCAAAATCAATATGCTTTTTGAAACTCCTAAATCAAACTACATAAATCTGGCTAAAGGATACGACAATGAATATTAAACTTAAAATAACAGCTGTTTTTTTTCTGATTTCTACTTTTTTTGTGATCACAGCACAAAATACAATTCAGGATGCAGATTTTGACGAATCGATGTTTGGAGAAGACTCTGAATTCGAAAGTTTTGGCGATGAGTCGGACTTTGAACCAGAAAATTCCGGATTTTCTTCCGCACTTTCTTCTATAAGCTTCAACGGAAATGCACTGCTTGAATCCCGTGCCTATCTCGACCAGAAAGATACAGACACAAAAGACAGCCCAACTTCAATAAAGCCGGATTTTAATCTTACAGCTAATTATTCAGGTACTTCTACAGAACTTGAAGTTAAACTGAATTTCAGCAAAGATTCAATTGAAACCTACAAGGAAGATGTTATCAACGAACTTACGGCACGCGCTTATTTAGGCAACTGGATCCTTGAAGGCGGAAAAATGAAGGTCGTATGGGGCAAAGGCTTAAAGCTCCATGTTGTAGACAATTTTAATGCAACAGACTATACAAACTTCCTGATTCCAGAATACATTGACCGCCGCCTTGCTGAACCAATGCTGCGCGCCATTTACAATTCACCAAACGGCTGGCGCATGGAAGCAATCTATACGCCAACAATGACAGGTGAACGCTACGCAAAAAAAGGCGTATGGGTTCCTGGACAGGTTGCCTCTCTTTCGAAAGCTGTAAAAGAAAAAGCTGCTAATACAATTGGCGCACCTGATAATACACAAAATCCGTACTACACGGCAAAACTCATGGCCGCTTCTTCCCTAAACGAAGATTCACTTTATCCTGACACAAACAAACTAAAATACGGTCAGGCAGGAATCCGCTTTACAGGAACAATCGGAAGCTTTGACTGGGGACTTTCATATTATTATGGAAGAAACAAGAAAGTAAGCGTTTACGTGCCTAAAACTTTAGCCTACGTTCAGGACTACATAACAAACGGCGGCTCATCTTCTAAATCAACAGGAATTGAATACGACAGACTTCAGGTATTCGGCTTAGAAGGAGCTAAAGCATTCGGGCCTTTAAACACACGATTCGAACTTGCCTATAATCTTACAGGAGATACAGCCGGAGATGATCCTGAAATCCGCAACAACAGCATTTCCTGGGTACCGGGTTTTGATATTCCGCTTCCGATTCACAACATGACATTGAATGTACAGGAAATCGGAACATACATTCTTAAAAACGGAAAAATCAAGGACAACGCAGGCAAAATCCAGTCAGGAAAGAATTTCGATGTAGATGCAGATTCTGATGACTGCTACACAAACAACAAAATTGCAATAGCAATTTCAGACACTTTCCTGCACGAAAAACTGCTTCTGGACTGCACAATTCTTTACGGATTTGAACGCAAAGACCTTGCCGTAATGCCGAAGGTTACATATACAATTAAAACAGACTTAGAACTATACGGACAGGGCTTATACATCCGCAGTAACGATGAAAACGGGGAATTCCATTCATGGAAAAACAACAGTTTTGCCCAGATAGGAATTAAGTATACATTCTAGAAAAGTTAGGCCGGTCTGCCCCACTGGCGGTTGAAACATCAATAATCAATCGAAAGGGGCAGACAGCAAAACCACAAAGGAGGTGGCAGAGAATGCAGCAAACTTCGCTTACAAAGGATGACATAGAAAACATGTATACAGCCTTTAAGGAAGAGATTCCGCTTTTCATGGCATTTTCAGACAATGAACGGCTAAGGCTGTTTCTTCACATAATGCAGAACGGCACACACGGAATCAGCGTAAAAGAAGTTTCGTCTTTGTCCCACCTTTCCCGCCCTGCGGTTTCTCATCATCTTAAAGTTTTAAAAGACAGCGGACTAATCAGCGCACGCAAAGAAGGAACAAAGATTTTTTACAGCGTTGACCGTCAAGGACACCTTACAAAACTTAAAGAAAACCTTGCAATTCTGGAAAGCGGTTTTGCAAAAATGGATATGGAAACCTTGCAGGAAAATTCCGGCAAAATTGCAAATCTCCTTGAAAACTTAGAAAAATAATATTTTATTTCTTACCTTTTGACGCTTTCGGAAAAACAAAATCAATTACTTCTTCCACACGCGAAACCGGAACAAATTTAATTCCGGCTTTTACATGGCTTGGAATTTCATCTAAGTCCCGCACATTTCCTTTAGGAATCAAAATTGTCTTAATTCCATTACGTCGCGCTGCAACCGTCTTTTCCCTCAAACCGCCAATCGGCAGAACCTGTCCTGTTAAAGAAAGTTCTCCTGTCATTGCAAGATTAGGCTTAATAACTTTTCCTGTAAGCAAAGACGTAAAGGTTGTTGCCATCGTAATTCCTGCGCTAGGTCCGTCTTTAGGCGTAGCACCTTCTGGAATATGCAGATGGATCACATTTTTTTCAAACCATTCAGCATCTTTAATCTTCTTTTCTATTAAATCACGTTTTACCCAGTTCAAGGCAATCTCGGCTGATTCTTTCATTACATCGCCCATCTGACCTGTAAGCTCAAGTTCACCTTTTCCCGGGAACGAAATTGATTCAATAAGAAGCGTATCGCCTCCCATACTTGTCCAGGCAAGACCAATTGCCGTTCCCGGAACAGAAGCACGCTTTATTTCACTTTCATCAAAAACAGGCTTACCAAGATATTTATCAAGATCCGCAGCATCAACCGTAATCTGCTTATCCTTTATTTTATCTGCCGTACTTACATTACCTGCATCAACGTCACCTGCTTTTTCAGAAGTTTTTTCAACAGCTTCTTCGGTTTTATTTTCTGCTTTAGCAGTCTGACTTGCTTTAGCTTTCTGCTTTTCTTCTGCCTCTTTCTTTTCAACTTCGCTTAAAAGCTCTGTTACAATCTTGCGGTTAATCTTATCAAGGCACTTTTCAAAATTGCGTACGCCTGCTTCGCGGGCATATTCTTCTGCAATCTGAACAAGAGCTTCTTTTGTATAAGTTACCTGTTTTTTTGCAAGTCCGTTTTTAGCAAGATTTTTCGGAATAAGATATTTCTTTGCAATTTCAATCTTTTCCTGGTCAATATAGCCTGAAAGCTGAATTATTTCTGCCCTGTCCAAAAGCGGCTCAGGAACAGTATCAAGCGTATTTGCAGTTAAAATAAAGAACACGTTTGAAATATCAAACGGCAGATCAAGATAACTGTCGCGGAACGAAACATTCTGCTCAGGATCTAATACTTCAAGCAAGGCACTTGCAGGATCTCCGTTATGACTTTGGCCCATCTTGTCAACTTCATCAATCATAAATACCGGAGACTTTGATTTTGTAATCTTTAAGCCCTGAAGAATCTTTCCAGGCATTGCGCCGATATATGTACGCCTGTGTCCGCGGATTTCTGCTTCATCACGGATTCCGCCCACAGAAAAACGATAGAACGGTTTATTCATTGCATCTGCAATTGAACGGCCTACACTTGTCTTACCTACTCCCGGCGGGCCTACAAAAAGCAGAATAGAACCTTTATTATCCTGCTTTAATTTGCGGACAGAAAGATATTCCATTATGCGCTTTTTAACGTCATCAAGACCATAGTGTCCTTTTTCAAGAATCTTCTTTGCATCGGCCAGATTATAGGATTCTGTACCGTTATCGTTCCACGGAAGGTTACAAACTAAATCAAGGAAATTTCTTGTACCGATATATTCAGAAGAGTTTGGATCCATAAGATGAAATTTTTCAAGTTCATCTTCTACAGTTTCCTTTATTTCACCTTCAAAATTGAATTTAGCAATCTTTTCCTTGAATTTCTGATAGTCTGTTCCGTTGCCTTCAGCATCAGTTCCAAGTTCTTCCTGAATTGATTTTAACTCTTCCCGAAGGAAGTATTCACGCTGATTTTTTTCTACCCGTTCATTCAATTCATTCTGAATTTTTTTCTGAATGCGAAGCAGTTCCTGTTCTTTCTTTATAAAGACTAAAACCTGCTCCATACGCTGTCGCACATTCAATAATTCAAGAACTTTCTGCTGTTCAAGTTTATCTACATTTAATATAGAAGCTATAAAATCTGCAATCTTTCCGGGCTGGTCGATATTTACCATATTAAGGCGCATTTCTTCCGTAAACAGAGGATTGTTTTCAGAAATCTCTTTCATTTCGCTGATAAGAGCACGCGTTAATGCCTTAACTTCAAAAGTATCATCTTCTTCGTCTTCAAGATAATCAACAGCCGCAATAATAGGCTTTTTAGATTTTAATGCCTTGCGGATTTTAAAACGTTTTATCGTAGAAATAAAAACATTCAGTCCGCCGTCTGGAAGATTGATTTTTTTAATAATACGGGCAACAGTTCCAACTTCTGCAAGATCTGTAATATCAATATTGTTCCCGTCATTTTTTATCATTACAAGCCCGATAAAACCGTCGGAATTAGCTGCTTCTTCAATTGCCGCAGTATCTTCTGCAGAATTTATTACAAGCGGTGTAAAAATCCCCGGAAAAATCGGGCGTCCCTGCAACGGAATAATCGTAAGTTTTGCAGGCAATGTCTGGTCAACCGGAATAATCGCAGGATTATCATTTGAATTTCCACTGTCATCGTGATGGCCGCTGCCATTTCCATGGCTTCCACTGCCGTTATCGTCAATAACTGCGTTATCCTGCACATTGCCGGTCTTTGGACTTTCCCCGCCGCTTTCACCTGGTTCAGCAGAATCTTTTGAGGCAGCTCCTGTCAGTTCCTTTTTTATTTCATCAATTGTAGAATTTATTGCCTTTGCAAGGAGCTGTTCTACATTTTCCTTTTTTTCTTTATTGATTATATCAAGCGCATCTTCTGTATTTTCAGCGCCGTCGAGTTGAGCCATTTCATCCAGGCTTTCTAAAAGTTCATCTGTATTTGTGTCAAATTCGTTATTTTTATTGCTCATAATTTAAATATACATACAAATCAGTTAATCGACAAATAAAAATAAGAGGAAAAAAGAGCAAGCACCGGCTGTTGACCATTCAAGATAAAGACAGGCTAAATTAATCGGCAATTTCTTTTTGTAATTCAAGTACTTTTTCAAGCGGAAATATGTAATCATTCAACAGTGTACTTTTTTTTGATTATGCTGCGACCGATAATATCAGGCTTTAAACAACCGATACAGTGTTATTTACTATTTCTTTCACCCTCGCAATTGTCATATTCAGCGATTTTATGTGGAGAAACGCTTAATCGTGTCACATCAAAGTAGCTAATCGTGTCGCATCAAAGCACTTAATCGTGTCACGTCAAAGCGCTTAATCGTGTCACGTCAAAGCACTTAATCGTGTCACGTCAAAGTAGCTAATCGTGT